>Ga0209383_1000148_pt1 | contig 51207 bp, 38 predicted proteins | sample CoawatmetaG02DNA_FD_187510 | JGI IMG/M metagenome (GOLD analysis project Ga0209383, IMG submission 187510) | Marine microbial communities from the West Antarctic Peninsula - Coastal water metaG029-DNA (SPAdes) (version 2) | ecosystem: Environmental > Aquatic > Marine > Coastal ...
AGGAGATGGGGGGTGTGGACGGCTTGGTGAATGCTGCTGGTATAACCACGCGTGGCTCATTTCTGGATGGCAAGCTGGAAGATTGGGATCGACTCTTTGCCATCAATGCGCGTGCGCCCTTTTTTCTGATGCAAGCTTTTATTCGTCAGGCCCTAGATGTTGGTCAGGCTGGGTCAATTGTAAACATCTCGTCGATGCACACCTATTGCGGCCTCCCCGAGGTTGCAATGTACGCGGGATCAAAAGCGGCGATCACCACTTTAACAAAAAATGCAGCAAATGCGCATTTACAGGACAGGATACGTGCAAACGCCATTGCAATGGGGTGGGCTGCCACACCTGCTGAACAGGACATGCAGGCGAATAAGCTTGGCAAGGGGAAGGGCTGGGTCGAAGATATTGCGTCGCAACTACCCCTTGGACGACTGCTTGATGTCTCTGAAGTCGCAAATCTCGCGGTCTACCTGTTAAGTGATATGTCGGGACTACAGACCGGTACGATTATCGATTTAGAGCAAAAAGTAATGGGGGCAATATAATTAGCATATCTAACTCAGGGCAAGAATACGGCGTCGATAGTCAAGAATATCCAATTGATGCGCCGGTATTAAATTCGAAAAATATCATTTGTTTACCTGAGAGTGTGCAGCGGCCGCAATATGATCGCGGGAACCTTTCGCCAAGTATAGTGCATCTTGGAAGTGGTGCTTTTCACCGTACTCATTTGATGGATTTTCACGAAGACGCGCTCGAGCATCAGTTTGGAGCGTGGGGGGTAATCGGTATCAATTTGAGGGCGCCGGATATCGGTGCTGTTCTGGCGCCGCAGGAGGGGCTTTATTGTCGGCAGCTTCGTTTCGGTGATGAGCATCAAACCAGATTGATAGGCGGATTATTGGGGGGGATGAGTGTGTCTCATCTGAATGAACCAATGCGCCGTCAATCTGTTCGGAAAACATTAGAGGCGGTTGTCGCGCCGGAGATCAGAATTGTTTCAATGACTGTCACGGAAAAGGGCTATTGTCATGCTCCCTCTACCGGCGTTTTGCAAGAGGGTCATCATGACATTCTTCATGATATTGAGCACCCGCGCTACCCTTTGTCAGTACCGGGTTTTGTGCTTGAAGTTATTCAAATGCGTTTGGACTTAAGTCAGGTTCCGCCCACCTTTATCAGTTGTGACAATGTGCCAGCCAACGGTAAGACTCTGAAAAACTGTGTTTTGAAATTAGCTGAGCAGGTATGTCCTGATCTTGTTCCACGTATCGCTAATGAAGTAATTTTTTTAAGCACAATGGTGGATCGCATTGTGCCTGCAACGCGAGAGCAGGATATGTCGGAGTTTCAGTCTTGGGCCGGTGTTTCAGATGCTGCTTTGGTAGTTGGTGAGCCTTATCGTATGTGGGTTATTGAAGATGATAAGCGCGCGCAATTGCCTGCTTGGCATGAGGTGGGTGCGCTCATCACGAATAATGTGCACGATTATGAATTAGTTAAAATGCGGGCTGTTAATGGCATGCAGACAGCTCTTGCCCACTTAGGTCATCTCTCGAACTTCAAATACATGTCCGATGTTCTCGATAACGAGACTTTGCGCGAATTTGGCAGAACTTTAATCATGAAAGAAGTTCTACCTAACCTGCCGCAGGTTAATGGGCTTGAGCCTGAGGACTATGTAAATGAGACGGTTAATCGGTTGGCGAATACAGCTATCGGACATCGCACAGCACAAATTTCGACTGATGGATCGCAGAAGATACGCCATAGATTACTTGACCCCCTATATGATGCATTCAAAGTTGGTATGCCGAGGGATGGTTTAACTATCGTCGTAGCAGCCTGGCTCATGCACATGTTTAAGTTAGGTGGAGATGCAGATCAAAAGGAGATCTCAGACCCTTTTTTGTCAGTCGCGATAAAGGTGCGGGGGGAATCGGAAAACAACCTATCTTACTTCATTGACGAATTGCTGAAGGAGCGCACTGTGTTTCCACAATGGGTGAATGAAGTTCCCAATTTAGTCGGTGAGTTCAAGGCAATTGCTGCGCAAATACAAGATCAGCAGATGGATAAGGTATTGCGCGAATATCTTAGTGCTCATCAACGCTAAGCATGAGCGTACACTTTTGTGTATTACAGACAAAGAGTGAAGCCCAGCTGCGAGCCTTGGTAAGCACTTACCCTTTATTCGCGAAGTAAGGCTTGGTCATTTTAGGTTTCAGGTTCTGGCCACTGCGCTCCGCCAATTATCTGATGATGAGTGTTGTAAGGCTCCGATCCTGAAAAAGTGACAACCTTTAGTAAGAAGCTGATTGAAACGAGAAGGCGGATCGAACTCACTTGGGGAATGAAACGAAAATCTAATTAAGTGCACCATTTGATGGTGGATTGACACACGCATATGGCGAAATTCTGTTTGCACCTCCAAAACTCTAACTGTTGAAAGGTAGAAAATGAAAAAACTAGATTTAATTACCATTGGCCGTTCGGGAGTTGATTTATATGGCGCACAGGTCGGAGGCCGTCTGGAGGATATGGGGAGTTTCCAAAAGTATATAGGGGGGTCACCGACTAACATTGCAGCAGGCTCTGCACGGCTTGGATTGAAGTCCGCCTTAATAACCCGGGTTGGCGATGAGCATATGGGGCGGTTTATTTGTGAAACGCTTAAAGACGAAGGGGTTGATACAAATGGCATTGTGGTGGACCCAAAAAGGCTAACAGCGCTTGTGGTTTTGGGTATTCGTGACCAAGATCAGTTTCCACTTATTTTCTATCGAACTGACTGTGCCGATATGGCCTTATGTGAGCAGGATATCGACCCCGATTTTGTGGCCAGTGCACGATGTGTTACTGCTACAGGTACACATTTAAGTAATCCAAAAACAGAAGCAGCAGTTTTAAAGACACTAAAAATAGCTAAAGAAACTGGTGCTCAGACGGCATTGGATATCGATTATCGTCCAAACCTTTGGGGGCTTGCAGGTCATGGGGACGGGGAAAATCGTTTTATTGCATCGGAGCGAGTTACTCAAAAGCTCCAACAAAACTTGCACCTTTTTGACTTGATTGTGGGTACGGAAGAAGAGTTTCACATAGCCGGCGGGAGTACAGACACAGTGGCTGCATTAAGAGCTGTCAGAGCCGTGAGTGATGCGACGCTTGTATGTAAAAGAGGTGCTGAGGGAGCGGTTGCACTTACAGGCGAGATTCCAGATTGCCTGAATGACGGACAAAGTGGTCCAGGCTTCCCAATCGAAGTCTTCAATGTGCTGGGTGCGGGCGATGGGTTTATGTCTGGGTTACTTAAAGGCTGGCTAGATGGCGAAGATTGGCCAACCACACTCAAATATGCGAACGCTTGTGGCGCTTTTGCGGTAAGCCGACACGGCTGTACGCCAGCCTATCCTAGCTGGGAGGAACTACAGTTCTTTCTGAAGCGAGGTATAAAAAATCCCGCGTTAAGGAAGGATTCTGAGCTTGAGCAAATTCATTGGTCGACCAACCGAAAAGGTGAATGGCCTGAGGTGCGCGTGTTTGCCTTTGATCATAGGTTGCAGTTTGAAGAAATGCCGGGTGCGACCATCAAGAAAATTGATGCATTCAAGCAACTTTGCCTGCAAGCCGCTTTGAGCGTGCAAAAAGGCCGTTCTGGTTATGGGATTCTGTGCGATGGTCGTCTAGGCCGAAAGGCTCTATACCAGGCAGCGGGACAGAATTTATGGATTGGCAGACCAACCGAATGGCCGGGCTCTCAGCCACTTGAACTGGAGCCAGCATTAGTTGGGTCGGAATTTGTACTTAGTGAATGGCCATTGCAACATGTCGTTAAAGTTCTTTGTTTTTGCCACCCTGAAAATGATGAGGCAACCTGGTCTAGCCAGGAGCAATCTATAAAACGTCTGTTTGAGACTGCAAGGCACAACAGATTGGAGTTTTTACTAGAGGTTATTCCATCTAAAGTTGGCAAAGTGGATGATGAGACGACGGCAAAATTAATTCAGCGATTTTATGATTTGGGGGTCTTTCCAGACTGGTGGACGCTTGAGCCGCCTAAGACATCTCGCGCCTGGCAATTGGCTTGCGATACAATTAACAAGAATGATCCCTACACTAGAGGTATTGTCGTGTTGGGCTTAGATGCTCCGGCAGAGGAGCTGTTTGAGAGCTTTCAATTGGCTGTACAACACGATCTGGTTAAAGGTTTTACCGTTGGCAGGACAATATTTGGTGATGTGGCCCGACACTGGATGCAAGGAAAAGTTACGGATACTGAAGCAGTCAATACCATGACACAAAATTATGCAGAAATTTGTCGTATGTGGGGTGACGCGAAAAGTTCAGTGACATAGGTGGCAATAGTGGGTTATTTATCGACGGCATATCCACGTAATCGACAACCAAAGATGCAATAGCTCTCAGAAAGTGCGCAGGGCCTTATGGCGACCAAGCAATTTTGAATTTAGAATTTCTCCCACTTATGAATCGTGGCGTTTTTCCTCAATTCCACGCACGCCAAGGCCGGTAACGGCAAACAATGCTCCACGATGGTGGTTGTCTTTTGGATGATTTGGTGAAAACTGAGCACCCATGGATGTCACATACAAAATATCCAGATCCGGTCCTCCAAAAGCAACGCTTGTGGGTTTGCTAATTGGCATGTCTATGCTTTGCATCAACGCTCCATCTGGGGAATAGCGATCTACCCTACCGCCAAAAATACGGGTACTCCATAAACACCCTTCATCGTCCACCGTACACCCATCAAAACTACCACTCAAAGGCTCATCAGTTGAGACTATGGCAACCTTATTCTTAAGGGTGCCAGTTATAGGGTCATGGTCGTAGCGCCAAATTTTGCCCACACCTGAATCCGATGCATAGAAGATTTTGCCGTCAGGTGACCAGCATGGACCGTTAAATACAACAAAACCCTTATCTAGTTCTTGCACGCGCCTTTCTTTATCACACCGGTAGACTTTGCCAAGACCGGCTTTCTCCGTCATGTCCATGCCACCAAAGAAAAAATGTCCATTGCGATCAACCTTACCGTCATTAAGTCTTTGATCTTGAGTCATACCTTGAGGGGTAAAGATAAGTTCCGTTTGTTCACTCTCAAAGTCAAACTCAAACAAACCAGTTTGGCCCGCTACTAGCGCGTTTCCTTGCTTTGTGAGGCAAATGGAACCGATTAGTTCTGGTACCTCCCAAACTTTGAGTTCACGACCATCGGCGGTTGCCATATATATTCGTTTCTCAAAACTATCGATCCAATATAGACGTTGAGTCTTAGTATCCCATTGAGGCCCTTCACCTAACACATGCCTGAGATCAACAAGCGTTTCAATCTGCATTCTTACTCCAAGTTTTGCGATTTAGTATTAGAAAATAAAAAAACTTCATGCGTATGCATTTTCCCGGGCTAAGCTTTGGCAGCGAACTTAATTTGAAGCACTGTCAAAATCGTGCATTCGAAATGCCGTGGAAATCAGTTAGCTTTCTTTCTTATGCAGCCATTCAGTATTTTGGCATCTGTCGCAGATTCTGAGCACACCAAGATTGTACTAATTGTAAATAGAATTAAAAAATATTATATGCTTGCAAATATGTAATTAAATCATTAACTATTTTTAAGGAAAGTCCAATGGCAATAACAACATGTGTCTTTGATGCCTATGGCACCCTTTTTGATATAGCCGCCGCAGCAAGGATCGCAGCGGATGAGGACAGCGAAAGTGACTTAGCCCATAACTGGCCCAAACTTGCTGAAATTTGGCGGGCAAAACAACTTCAATACAGTTGGCTCAGGGCCGTGGCTGGAGTTCATACAGATTTCTGGGAGGTGACGCGCAACGGCCTTGATTTTGCGCTTGAGGCATTGGGTTTACAAGATAATCCCGCTCTTAGGGACCGCCTGCTACATCTATATTGGGAGCTGCAGGCATACCCAGAGGTTTCTCAGATGTTGCAAGATCTGCAGGCAGGCAAAGTTAAAACGGCTATCCTATCAAACGGCTCTCCAGATATGCTTGACGGTGCGGTCAGATCCGCAGGCATTGGGAATTCTCTCGACGCCATCTTATCGGTTGAAAAAGTTGGGGTATTTAAACCACACAAAAGCGTTTATGAACTAGTTGAAAAACAATTTTTCTGCTTAAAGGAAGAAGTTCTTTTTGTCTCTTCGAATTGCTGGGACGTAGCAGCCGCTGCAGGCTTTGGATTTCAGACGGCCTGGGTCAACCGCGCAGGCGACCCTATGGAGCGTCTGCCTTGGGTACCTAAACATATTATGAAAGATTTGAGTGGAATTGCAGTACTCGCGAGCGGTACTTAAAAAATAAGGAATTGATTGCATGATATTCGCGCTATAGTGGCGCGTTGTTTATCTATGAGGATTAAGTATTGTCGAGTACCAATCAGTTCTCACTACTTGTCCAGCGCCGTTTCTTACCATTTTTCTCAACCCAATTTCTAGGCGCACTTAACGACAACATTTTTCGCAATGGACTTGTAACCCTAGTCACATTTCAGGGCATTTCGATCCTAGGTATGGATCACACTATCCTGGCGAATGTCGCTGCCTTTTTATTCACCCTCCCGTTCTTTCTATTCTCAGCGACAGCTGGACAGTTCGCAGACAAGTATGAAAAGTCCATGTTGATGCGGCGTATCAAATTGCTGGAAATTGGCTTGATGTCTTTTGCGGCTATAGCGCTTCTAACTCGACAATATTCGTTACTGCTGTTCGTATTGTTTCTAATGGGCTGTCAATCGGCACTTTTCGGCCCCGTTAAATACGCGTATCTCCCGCAGAAACTGCATACGGATGAGCTGGTCGGTGGAAACGCACTTGTCGAATCAGGAACCTATATTGCAATTATCGTTGGCTTAATAATCGGCGTCGAGACAGTCGATTTCGAATCTGATCGACAAACCATTCTAGCCTTTGTTCTTGTTGCAGTATCTTCCATCGGGTACTTGACGAGTCGCCAAGTACCCGTTACAGAAGCCGCGGATCCAAGTCTTAAAATTAATTTTAATACCTGGCAGGAAACCTGGAACATCGTCAAATTCGCTCGCGAAGAAAAAAGCGTATTTATATCGATACTAGGTATTTCCTGGTTTTGGTTTTTCGGCTCAGCGATGACCATCCAAATGCCAGCCTATGCCGCAGATATTATCAACGGTAATGAATCTGTTATTACAAGTTTGTTGGTCGCATTCGCGGTGGGCATCGGACTCGGAGCACTACTATGCGAAAGAATGTCCGGTCACCGAATTGAGCTCGGCCTTGTGCCGCTTGGCTCTATTGGAATGAGTGTATTTGCCGTCGATCTTTACTTCGCGCAGCCTGCAGCTGCAGGAGCAGCCGTCGAATCTGTCGCCGACTTTATCAGTCGTTCTGGCGGTTGGCGCATATTACTCGATCTGGCATTGCTTGGGGTATTCGGTGGTTTTTATAGTGTACCGCTTTACGCACTAATGCAGAAACGATCACGTCGACAGCATCTCTCGCGTATCGTAGCCGCAAACAATATTCTCAACGCTCTATTCATGGTTGGTGCCGTAGTTTTCAGCATTATCATTCTCAAATTAGGATTCTCAATTCCTGAGCTTTTTCTTTTCATCGCAGCATTGAATGCTGTGGTCGCTATTTATATTTACTCTCTGCTTCCCGAATTTCTTATGCGCTTCCTTGCGTGGTTGATCATCAATGTCGTTTATAGAATTTATCCATCAGGAGTCGAGAACATTCCTAAGACGGGACCTGCTGTGGTCGTTTGCAATCACGTTAGCTTCATGGACCCAATAATTCTTGGCGGCTCTGTTTCTCGACCAATGCAGTTTGTGATGCATTACAAGATCTTCAAGATGCCCTTCTTAAGCTTCATATTTCGTAACACAAAGGCTATTCCGATCGCTTCCAAGAGTGAAGATACCGCCCTGATGAATGAGGCATTCGAGAAAGTGGATGCAGAGCTTGCGGCCGGCAATATCGTTTGTATTTTCCCGGAAGGCAGTCTAACTGATGATGGTGAGATCAAACGCTTCAAACCCGGCATTGAGAGGATCATTGAACGTCGGGCCGTTCCAGTTATTCCAGTTGCACTTGGCAGATTATGGGGAAGCTGGTTCAGCCGCCAAAAGAATAGTGGTATTCGAACAATACCAAGCCGACTATTCACGCGTGTTCCGGTCATGTTCGGCGAACCGGTCCAGCCCGCGGACGCTTCTGCCGAAAAACTCGAGCTGTTAGTTAGGACTCTTCGGGGGGACTTGCGATGAGCTTCTCGCGCCAATCGTGAAGCAGCTGATCCTGACTGCCAAACAACCCACTTGCAGCAGACCCACCAAAGCTCAGCTCAAGTAGCTCTAGAAACCCGTTTCTCGCAACAGGAAGGTAAATCTTATGCGCCTCGTCCATCATGCCATTGCCCTGTACGATACCCGCACCTCGCAGTGCACGCGGCACGAATAACGCATCGAGCCAACTCAGCCCGGAATTCGACGAGCTTGCGCGGTGTAACCAGCGGGCAGTTCTAAAGTACGCACGTGACCCATTCAAGTCGAAGGCTATTTCATGAACATCTGATGGCAATTGCATGGTTGCCGCGCCGATCTGTCCCTCGGCGAGCCGGAACTGACTCGCTAGATTGTTATTGTCGATAAGGATTAGAATGTTTCCCCTGGGAGACGCACGCAGCAGTTGTATCCCCTCTGGTCCCTGCCACACCTGCTGCATGCCCCATCTCTTATCCGGGTCATGACTCAGTAACTGAAGCGTGCCATCCTCTGTGCCTAAGTAGAGATCGCTCTCTCCAGCGAAAGTCATTCCGCTGAATATACTGGCCGAATCATACTCAGCAACAATTTCTCCATCGCTGACTTCTACGATTGAGACACGACCTGCACTCAGGAGTGCAACATATTCAGAGTTCGCTGAAAAAGCCATTTGTGAGACTTTCGCTCCCGCGATATTTACAACGTACGGAAGGGGCTCGCCGCTATCAGTTTTCCACAATCGCAATGAATTGTCCGCCGCGATGCTTGCGGCCATCGAGCCTGTTGGCGAAACATTCAATAAAACAACCTCGCTCGTATGCCCGACAAAACTGACATCATCGCTGATGTCAGCAATATCAGTTAACGAGGCATCGGGCGGTACAATATGCACATGTCCAGACGGATCTCCAATCACAAGGAACGCTCCATCCGGTGCGGCGACGATCGGACGGTCAGATGCAAAACCCCATATCGTATGTGACGCAGCCTGCGTTGCATCAACGGAGAGAACGCTGGGTACCGGAACCCGCCACACTCTCGCTTCGCCGGCAGTACTGCCAGTTAGTAAGACCTGTTCATCCTGACTGAAGGCTAGCAAATCCTTGCTCTGCTCATGCCTGCGCACACCGAGTGGCGGGCCAACCAACAATCCATCCGTACTGCTGAATATTTGGAAGCCAGTCTCAGGACGCCCGGCAGCAACAATGTTACCTGAAGGAGAAAACGCCAATTGCCAATGCCCTGCGCCAAACTCCTCTAGCATCGGTTGCTGTGGATTCGCCACACTCCAAAGCGAAACTCCAACATTGGGGTACACGACGCCCATCGTCGAACCGTTCGCTGACAAGCTGATGGAGCCAGGCTGTGCTGGCAAGTCAAACTGACCCAGTAATTCAGTCGTTTGCATATCCCAAATACGAACCGCACGATCAAAGTCCGCGACTGCGACACGCCCTCCCGTTGCATCAACCGCAACCAGCGCCGGAACACCTGCAACAATGACTTCTGCCACTACGATTGCGTCATCAAGACTCCATAGTTGGAATCGGCTATCCACGTCTCCGCGGCGCTCGACGAACAGATGTGAACGGTCAGGCGTCAGCACTGCCGTCGTACTCATGGCGCCAACTGCCAGACTCGAAATTTTGTCTCCGGTCGCTGTATCCCAGATATTTACAGTATTTTGGGACGCCGTGATCAGTCGATATGCCGACGCGTCGAGTCCAATGAGAACTTCGCTTTCTGGCAATGCGATTGCACGGATTGGCTCAGCGAATGTCAAATCCCAAACTCGCGCGCTATCACTCTGCACTGCACGCGCCACGGCATACCGGCCGGACGGATCGAACCAGATATTGTCAGTCTCGCGCTCGACAGGATCGGGAATATTCAGTCCTCGTTGAAAATACTCAACCACGCCCTGTGAATTCAGTTTCAAGTTCCAGCCGACTAGCTGCCCGGCAACGCCAAGACTCTCGTCGCGGACACTAATGCTCCATGTACCACTTAGCGACTCACCTAAAAGATCGCGAAGTTGCTCAACGGTAATCTGTATGTCGTCATTATCTGAGGCTCGCTCCATTCCCGGATCAATCTCTACAGTACGACCGGAAGGTGCTATAACTTTGATACGCAAGTCAGACAGTTGCGCATGGCTAATGGTGAGCGTGAGTCCTATGCGACTGACCGAGCCTTCACGATCGACTATCACCCGTCGAACAAGGGGACTGACCTCGAGAGCGGTCACCGACCATGCCTCACGTTGCTGCACTCCTTTTGGCGAATAGGAGAACTGGGAAATCTTGGCACCGACTGACGTCGTCAACAACATGCCACTGGCATCAAAAACCGTGGGCCCATCTGGCATCGCAGGAAGAGTCGCTACGAGATAGGGATAGTCCTCGCTTACGAGTGACGCCGCTCGCTGACGCCGAACAGGGGTTGGCAGCACTAGCGCCTGAATCTTCGCCAAGAGCGCCGCATCTCGATCCTCGATTTGGACGGCCGCTTTCGACTGACGGTCCCAATAACCGGAGATAAATTCGTCGGCAAAACGCGATCCGTCTGGTAATTCGACAACCAGCGATGCGAGCTGTCCAATTTCCGATTCGTTGTCCGACGAACGAGCACGGCGCTCAAGGAAACCACGATATAAGTTGTCAGCCGTGTCGGCATGGCCAGGAAAGGACCGGTAGTTTTCATATGCCGCCGAGGCCACTGGCAACTCTACCTCGTCAGAGGCGAGCACTCGAACGTACGGATTCGGTAACCATTGGGTATACCAAAACGGAATCATCGCGAACAACAACAGAACACCCACTACGATTACGGGCACTTTGAAATCTATGGATAGGTTCTCATTTGCCCATCGCGCTGTGAAAACCATTTCGTACAGCTTGTTGCGAACCTGAAGGTTACTCTCATCGTCTATGACCAACAGGCCGACTGCCATGAGTCGACGTTGATGCTCGGACCCAAGATCAGCAGGAACCTCAACACCCTTGCGTACTTTTCCGTACAGGTTAAGCAGCCCTTCCCGCAACTTGCCATCATTCGCGACGATGCGATGGATGTGACTCATGTGAGGTTCACTGTGCAATGCTGCGCGACCAGCGAGTTGCAAGTTCGCGATTCGATCGATCAGCTGCTCAATATTATCCGGGCTCGGCTCTCGCGCAACCGCTCGGGCAAGCTTCTGACTTAGGTATGGCTGCCCGCTTGTCCAGTAATAGATTCGATCCAGTGCGATCGCCGCATCGTCATGATCCAAATTGAGTTCGGTAACGAATAATTCCAAATCTTTCCGTGAAAAATCGTTAAGCGAGACTTGCTGAGTAATATTAAATGGAGACAATTCCGCTTCTTGCATTAGACTTACTGGGTCGCACTCTCCAAGAAGCACGAAACTCAACCTCGAGAAATCCGGATCAGTCGTACGCGCATTGTGGGCCGCTCGAAAACTCGTCAGAAGCTGATCAGCGTGGGGCAAGTTCTCAATGCACTGAATCTCGTCGACGAAAACTACGATCGGCTCACTGACATTCGATAAAATGACTTCTGAATAAAATTCAAAAAGCCTTTGACGGTTACTCAGAAAAGACTTGTCTTGCCACCACGGTTGTAAGTCGTAGCGAATTCGAAGTTGTCGCAATAATCGATACGCAACACTGTAGTACCAGCGGCCAGAATCGGTCCCACCATCGCGATCTCCGATCTGCGCGAGATCAATGATTGCAACCTTACTCCCCTGAGACTCCAATCGGGCTGCAGTTGCGGCGATGAGGCTCGATTTTCCGCTTCGGTCGGGAGCAACCACATGCGCATATCGGCCGGATCTGACAGCATCATAAAGCTGATCATCAGCGCGCCGCCGAATATAGCCTGCGCGTACAGCGTGCAGCGGCACGCCGACACTAAAGAACTCGCCCATCGTGTCGGAATAAGCGCGCTTTTCATCACGATCTTTTTCAGTTGAATCCGCGGCCACACTGCATCTCATGAAAACAATTAATGTATTCTCTTTAATTATTCATGCGACTGCCAGTGCAAGACCATAAGAAATGAAAAAATAATTGCTGGAAAAGCACCTCCTCGGCCAAGTTTGGCCGCGGAACGCTAATCTTTCGGTATACTCGCGCAGCAACAACAATGGACTTGAGGGAAGCAGTGAATTATTGCCATAAACACAACCTGGTCGCTCAATCATTGGTCGAAGCCGAAAGGACATTCGGAATTCGAGTTACTTTGCCAGCCGCCGATACTCTGCGGAATATTCTTGGAGAAAATTGGGAACAGGTGCATTGGTACGCGGGCGAAGCGGAGCGGGACCTTGCGTTCGAAAAAATGGCCGAACACCATGGATACTATCGCGACACTGACGCACCAACTCAGGTACTTGAAAAAATATTGCGATAAGAGATTATCGCAGTGCCGCATCGCGTGCGATTCCGGCGCCAATGATCGCCAGACCTTACTGAGGCGCGAAGCCTGCCTTCAGGGCCGTACCTGGCCCGTTCCGCGAACCACATACTTATAGCTGGTTAATTGTTCCGCGCCAACCGGGCCCCGGGCGTGTACACGCCCTGTCGCAATTCCGATCTCGGCGCCCATTCCGAATTCACCGCCATCAGCAAATTGCGTCGAGGCATTGTGCAAAACGATCGCACTATCAACCGAGCAAAGAAAGTGTTCGGCGGACTCAGTATCACTTGCGACGATACTTTCCGTATGGCCCGAACCGTACTTGGCAATATGAGCAATCGCAGCATCGATGTTATCGACTGCACGAATTGAGACAATCGCTTCGAGATACTCGGTCGACCAGTCACTCTCGATTGCGGGTATCGCCTGAGGTACGAGCGCAGCGACAGTCTCGTCAGCGCGTATTTCGCATCCCGCCTCGCTCAGCGCTCTACACACCTCAGGCAGAAGACTCGCTGCTGCCTCGGCGTCAACCAACACTGTCTCGGCCGCTCCGCAGATACCGGTACGGCGCATTTTTGCATTCAATACCACATCGCGAGCAATCGATGGCTCTGCTGATGCATGCAGATAAACGTGACAAATGCCTTCCAGGTGACCGATCACTGGCACTCGCGCCTCGTCCTGTACTCTTTTAATTAAGCTCTTGCCGCCACGTGGAACGATGACATCGATCCATTCAGCCATGCTGGATAACAAGAATCCAACCGCTGCCCGATCACGTGTTCCAACCATCTGCAATGCGTTCTCATTAATGCCAGCAGATCGAAGGCCCTCCCTCATACATGCGTAAATCGCATGATTGGACTCGAAGCTCTCAGATCCGCCACGGAGAATTACGGCATTACCTGACTTCAAGCACAACGCCGCAGCATCCGCAGTCACGTTTGGCCTGCTTTCGTAGATTATCCCGATGACTCCAAGTGGTACCGTAACGCGTTGAATATTGAGGCCGTTCGGACGATCCCACTCAGCAAGGATCCTGCCAACCGGGTCGGGTAACTCGCTGATGCAGTCGAGACCGGCCGCCATCGCCTCCACGCGGTCCTCATCCAACATCAGTCGGTCAAGCATCGCCGTGGTAATGCCCCGGCTCTTGGCCGACATCATATCCACTTGATTTGCTTCTATAATCTTAGCCGCATTCGTGCGTATCGCGGCCGCAGCTGCTACCAGCGCCGCATTTCGCAGTTCCCCACTACACGTAGAAAGTTCAGAAAATGCGGATCGAACGGCCACTCCAAGCGCCGTCATTTCTCTCGCTATATCGAGTGATTCATTAGTCATGATTGAACAACACCAATTCGTCTCGGTGAACCATCACGGATCGACCGCGGTAGCCGAGAACGTTTTCTATTTGATCGGATTGAACACCCGACAACCTTGACGCTTCATCACTTGAATACTCCGCCAAGCCCCGTCCAACGACTTTTCCCGACAGGGTCTTTAGTATGACAACGTCACCACGACTAAAGTCACCGGAAACAGCGACGACGCCGACTGGCAACAAGCTGCTGCCGTCCCGAAGTGCCCCAATAGCACCGTCGTCAAGGCTCAACTCACCTGAGACATCAAGTACACCGGCAATCCACTGTTTTCGCGCTGCTGCTGGCGTTTCTGATGCGTTAAAGATAGTGCATCGACCGCCGTCTTTCAATGCTCGCAATGGACTGTCGATGACGCCGCTTGCGATAATCGTTATACACCCCGCATGCGTTGCGATTCCAGCGGCCTGTACTTTTGTCGCCATACCACCGGTGCCGACCCCCGATCGACTCTCTCCGGCCATCGACAGAATATCATCATTTATGGCGGCGACTTCCAGGATATGTTTCGCATCCGAATTGCTGCGCGGATCAGTGGTATACAGTCCGTCGACGTCTGATAGTAATATCAAAGCATCCGCCATAACGAGTTGGGCGACACGAGCCGCTAATCGATCATTGTCGCCATAACGAATTTCTTCGGTCGCGACGGTATCGTTTTCGTTGATGACCGGAACCACCGACCAAGCGATCAATTTACCCAAAGTACGCCGTGCATTCAGGAAGCGGCGCCGATCCTCAGTGTCATCCGGCGTGAGAAGAATCTGAGCTACCGTGATGCCATGACGACTAAACGCTTCCTGGTAGGCGTGGACTAACTGCACTTGCCCGGCAGCCGCGGCGGCTTGCAAGTCCGGAAGTTTCGCCCGTTGTTTGTTGATCCCCAGCACCGAGCCGCCAATCGCAATGGCGCCGGACGATACGATAAGGACCTCATGCCCATTGTTGGATAAATCAGCGACATCGTCCGCCAGTTTGTCCAGCCAGGCACGATTCAGTTCGCCAAAGTCATCAACCAAGAGTGATGAGCCGACTTTGACAACCAATCGACGGTAATTCGAAAAATTCAGCCCGGACACAGGCTAGCCAACGTGAAGGTGCTGACGGTCAAACGACGTCAGCGTAACTTCGCCTTTGGAAACCGCAACTGTGCCGCTGCGAGCGACAGCGGAGATTTCGCCAATGTCAGCCGCTTCAGAGACGAATGCATCAATGTCTTTGACCCTACCGGTCAACTGAACGGTGCAGCTTATCTGCGCTTCATCAAGGATTTCTGCGCCGAATTGTTTTACGAGTGTCATGACTCGCGTCAGTCCGCCGGCACCCAGTTTGATCTTGACGATAGCGAGTTCGCGTGCAAAATGTTCACCAAGCGTCATATCGTGAATGTTCACTACATCGACGAGTTTTGCCAGCAGTGCATTCAACTGTGCTATGGCCGCGTCAGAGCCGGATACGACCAGTGTGACACGCGAAACACGAGGATCGTAGGTGGGCGCAACATTCAGCGTCTCAATATTGTAGCTCCGCGATGAAAACATGCCTGTCATACGCGTCAAAGCGCCGACTTCGTTCTGTAAAAGAACTGATATTGCGTGCCGCATGGATTTTAGATCCTGCCTAATATGAAGGATTACAAATGAAACCATTTTGGTCTCTAATTACCGCGGATATTGTCGCAGTTGTTCGAGTATTGCAATGCCATAAAAATTAGTAAACACTCGCGCAAAATCCGTAACTTATGCGAAAGTTTGCAATCTGATGAACGAACAGTCGAATACAGCCAGTCTGGACACACACCCAATGAGCGGTAAGTCGATGAGCGGCGCTGATACCGTCATCCAGGTTCTTGCCGATGAAGGCGTTGATACCATCTTCGGATATAGCGGTGGTGCCATTCTGCCTATCTATGACGCGGTGTTTCGTTACAACGGTAAGAACAAGCGTACTGACGGTTCGGCCGCTATTCCCCTGATCGTGCCGGCCAATGAGCAGGGAGCCGGGTTCATGGCCGCGGGCTACGCGCGCGCTAGCGGTAAAGTGGGTGTACTGATGGTGACATCAGGTCCCGGCGCAACTAACACCGTGACGCCTGTTCGAGACAGCATGGCAGATTCTGTTCCCCTGGTCGTCATCTGCGGTCAGGTCCCAACGGCGGCAATCGGAACAGACGCTTTCCAGGAAGCTCCAGTGACAGCGATCATGGGTGCAGTCGCCAAACATGTTTTTCTGGTGACGGACGCGGAGCGATTGGAGGAGACGGTTCGCAGTGCCTTCGATCTGGCAAGGACGGGTCGTCCAGGCCCAGTGGTGATCGATATTCCAAAGGACATACAAAATTGGTCAGGGGTATTCAAAGGCCACGGTACGCTACCGTTACATGGCTATCGAAGACGATTGAAGGCCATTACCGAGAATAAGCTGTCGGATGACGCCTGCGAACGTTTCTATAAAATGCTCTCCAAGTCCGAACGGCCTTTGATTTATGCCGGTGGCGGAGTTATTAATGCGAATGCAAGCAAGGCCATGCGTCAATTCGCAGAAGAATACGGCCTGCCCGTGACGACAACGCTAATGGCGTTGGGTGCAAGTGACACCAATCACCCGCTGGCATTGCATATGCTAGGCATGCACGGCGTGGCGTCAGCAAATTATGCCGTTGAAGACTGTGATTTTCTGATAGCCATCGGCGCACGGTTTGACGATCGCGTTGCTGGCAATCCAACTCAATTCGCACCGCGTGCCAAGAATATCGCGCAGTTCGACGTTGATTCAGCCGAAATTGGCAAGGTCAAACGTGTCGACTGGCATCACGTCGGCATCTTAAATACAGACCTCACGGATATTCTTGAGTACGGTCGTAATATCAAGTTCAGTAAGACTTTCGAAACTTGGCATGAAGAAATTGCCACGCTGAAAAGCGAGTATGCGATGAATTACGATCGTGACAGTGACCTTATACAGCCTTACGCGGTTATTGAAGAGATCAACAAGCATTCTAAAGGCGAGGCCATTATTTCAACGGGCGTTGGACAACATCAAATGTGGGCTGCCCAGTACTTTGATTTTCGCGAACCTCGCCTGTGGCTGACATCCGGTAGCATGGGAACAATGGGATTCGGTCTGCCCGCCGCTATCGGTGCTCAGTTCGCGAAACCGGACAAGGTGGTTATCGACATCGATGGCGATGCAAGTATTCGAATGAATATCGGCGAGATGGAAACGGCAACAACTTACAATCAACCCGTTAAAGTCATCGTTCTCAACAACCGCGGTGACGGCATGGTGCGTCAGTGGCAAAAACTGTACTTTGACGGCCGAATGTCGGGCAGCGACAAATCTTTACACGCCAAGGACTTCGTCAAATCGGCTGAAGCTGATGGCTTCAAGTTTGCGAAGCGACTCGACTCCAAAGAAGACATCCCTGCGATGATCCGTGAATTCATGGACTTCAAGGGTCCAGCATTCCTGGAAGTCCTCATCGACCAAGACGCGGGTGTCTATCCAATGGTCGGGCCAGGGCAGAGTTATGAAAACATGATAACCGGCGATTTCATTAAGAGTCGTTCGAAGCCCAGCGACGATACGCCCGGCGCCAGCGAAATGTTCTGATTTTCCAATTGCGTCATTTCCAGTATTATGTGAACTGACGCGAGCTGGCTGGATGACTGGCCAAAACGCCGCCGAGAATCGAGGTCAATCACGTCAATAAATAAGCCACCTTCGGCTGCACGAGCGCTGCTATGTCGAGCTCAATTCGGCTCCGCCTGAATCTCGGCAAATAAATCCACATCAATATTGCCGCCGCTGATGACTATAGCGGTTGTCTTCCCGGCAGTTTCCAGCTTTCCGGACAATACAGCGGCCAGCGCGACTGCGCCTCCCGGCTCTACTACGATCTTCAAGTGCCTGAATGCGAATCGTATAGCTGCTCTTACCTCTTTATCAGTCACGGTCAAAACACCTGCCAATTGACGCCGATTAATACCGAAGGTTATCTTGCCTGGCATTGGCGTCTGCAGTGCGTCACAAATCGACCTTGCATCATCGCTGATGCGCTGACGTTCACCAACTTCAAACGAGCGCGCCGTGTCATCAAAGTTTGATGGTTCAACCGCAAATACATCGACATTCGACAGGCGGGACTTCAGTGCCAAAGAGCTTCCCGATGACAGTCCACCGCCGCCGCACGGTATCAACACCTGATCGGGTGGCAATTCCATCTCGATTGCATCCTCTGCCAATTCAAGACCAACGGTTCCTTGTCCTGCAATGATCTGCGCATGATCGTAAGATGGCACTAATTCAGCACCGCGTTCTCTGGCGAGCTCAATCGCTATAGCTTCTCGGTCGCCTGTGTAGCGGTCATAACTGATAACTTCGCCGCCGAGCCGTCGTGTGTTGTCGACTTTCGTCTTGGGAGCATCATGCGGCATGACAATCGCCGTTTGAATATCGAGCATGGTGCCCGCAGCAGCGACGCCCTGCGCGTGATTACCGGACGACCAGGCGACAACACCATTAGCCGCCTCGGCAGCCGTCAATTGGCTCAGGCGATTGTATGCCCCACGAATCTTAAATGAACCGGTTACCTGAAGATTTTCAGGTTTTATCAATACCCTGCCGCCCGCCACTTGATCGAGATCGCAGTTCTGCAGCAATGGCGTTCTTACACTGACGCCATCTAAGCGCAAGGCCGCTTGTTCTATGTCGGCAATATCGACCTTCAATTCGAATCCGCCGCAAGTCGATCAATCTTGGCGGCACAAATGAAGTCACTATCAGACAATCCATTGATCACATGCGTTGTGTAGCTGACAACGCATGATCCATAGCTTACTGTCAGTACCGGATGGTGACCTTCAGCTATGGCCACCCAGGCGACCGCATTGGCGAATCCAAGAGTCCGGCTATACGCTGGAAAGTTGAATGTCCGTACAATTTTAAGGCCGTCATCGCTAATCGACCAATCCCCATGCAAAGCATCCATTAATGTGCTGGATTGATCTGCACGCAGTGGTTCAACGCCGCCCTCGCAAGGTTCACAACGACGCTGTGCGAGATCTAATGACATGGGTTTCTCCCTAATCCGACTAGCAGTCAACACTATCAATCAGCCGGGTAAATCGCCACAAAAAAGGGCCGGACCATTACGGGCCGACCCAGGCGGAGACTCGAGACGAGTCACAGGGAAGTGATTACCTAGCGGGAGTTAGCCGCTAGGGATTGAACATTGTCGATGAAGAGCTTGACGCTAACTCTGCGTTCCAACGCGTAGCTGTCTACATCCGGATTCTGTGCGACAGATTCACCATGCGCTGAGCTGCTGATGCGAGTCGGGTGGACACCGGCCGAGATAAACATGTTGCGTACACATTCAACACGCCTTTCAGATAGTTCGAGGTTATATTTTGAATCCCCTCGTTCGTCAGCGAATCCATCAAGCTGAATTCTTACGCCACTCATTGCGGCCAACGTACCAGCCATTTGCATCAAGCGATCGCCAGTTAGCTCTGTCAGCGCAAACTCATCTGTGCGAAACAGTAGATCCATATCGATTCCGGCCTGCATTAGGCTGACCAACTCTGGTCTCGCAACGCTTTGCAGGTGCTCAATTTCGCTATTTAGCTTAGTCATATCACTTTCAAGCACAAGCGCTGAACGGCGAGAGTTCTGTAGCGATCCCTCTAAGGTCTCTATTTCTTCAGACTTGTTATACAGAGTGTCGCCGATCTTGGCGCCCAGTACGGCACCGATGATGAATCCGACTGGCCCACCAGCCAGCGCGCCGATGACCGCGCCTGTACCAATGCCGACGTTTTCTTCTTTCGATGCAGCTGCATTCGCAGTTTGAGTTGACAGTGCTAGGAAAATAATAAGTGCAATTGTGGATGTGTAGCGCATGATCAATTCCTCCGATATGTATGGCCGGGGATTTCCCGGTTGGCCAGACTCTGGCCGTCTTCGGAATCAATTAAACGCTAGGAAAAAGTCTACAAACGGCCCCAAATGTGGAGGGCTTATGATCAATTATGATGAATGGTGGCAGCTGTTTACTAGCGCCCACTAAGAGCAACAAATGTGCCACCATGAGTAGCACAAACAGCGCGCATGAAGGTTGCGAATGCTGCCGCGTTGGCGGGCAAACTGCTGGTGCCAAATTGCCCTGGAAAGCCGACGCCATGTATGCGAATCAAGCGCTCACCATCAGGACTGGGACGATTCATTCTATCGATAGCGGCCATCGCCTGGTCCACCGATCGATCGCCTTGATAATCGTCACCAAATACATAGATGCTAATCTTCTTGTCGTCTTCCCTGAAGTCCAGAATGGCAGCCTCGATGCCCGCGATAGGATTACTGGTACTAGTCGGCGCCCATGTGCGCATACGAGAAATAATAGCCTGCCGCCGTCCTGGTGAATCCTCTATCCACTGTGCAATATAGTCCCGAAACATGTAGATGCCATCGTTATTCATCACCTGAATGCCTTTAACTTGCGGATACGCGGCGAGTGTTTCAGCAAGCATGCGTTGCGCTAATGTCCAGGATGAGTCGCCTGTCATACTGCCAGAGGTATCGATCACGAAAATGATGTACTCGCTGTCAACTGGAATGCCCGCAACAGCATCCTCATCCGGTCTGCGGTAGTAAGGCTGCAATCGTTTTTGTTCTTCGGACAAACGCTGTCTGGCAGCACTTAACTCGCCTACGTCGATTGTCTCGTCTTCATCATCTCTACTGGCTTTGTACTGGCCCTCGATTTTACTCAAGTCTCCATCAAGCGAACCCAGCTCGATCTTCGTCGCTCGTGTTTCTTCTGTCACCTCCCGCAGCGTGCGATCAAGAATCGTCGTCGTGCCGCGAATATCAAATAACTCCTGCTGCAAAAAAGCGATCAACTGTTTTAAATTCTCATCCGCCTCTTCGACAACGACCGGTTCATAAATCTTGCTAAGAACCAACAGCAAAATGATGGCACCAAACCCACAGCAAATGCAGTCGAGGAACGACAGACTGAATGCCTCTACATTTCTGCGTCTTCTTGCCATTACGTATACATCCTATGGCCAGTCGCGACTAACGCTCATGAACGATCCGCGCGTCTTAAGAGCTAATGCCCACAATGAAATGGAAGCTCGGGCGTCACCTTCCATCGGATATAGCATGATATTGACCGGGATACCGCTCGGAATGAGTTGCACGGCCGCCGAGAACAAATTGAGTCTTTCGCCCGGGCCGATCGACGTCTTTGTGGACGTCGCTGCGTCCATCGTCGGCATCGAATCGACCAGCAATATCACGTTGTCCGGTCGCGGATTCATATCGCGAATAACCTGGAAGGCTGAATACATGTTCGTGCCGTTCGCTGGCGCTGTTCTACGCAAGGTGCGAATCGCTTCTTCAACCTGATTACCGTTATCTATTTTTAGCCACAACCCTTCAGTCCCTTTGACCGCTGGCACCGCCACGTTGTTAAACATGTAAATCTGATATTCGCTACCTTCCTTAAATTGAGACGACAACCAGTCAACGCTGGCGACGACCTGCCGCCATTTTCGGGATAGGAGTTTTTGCGATTCTGGCAAGTTTTTGCGGCGAATAATATTGACAATGGTCTCATGCAGCATACTTGCAGAACGGTCAACTAGAATCAGAGTTCTATCGCCACCCAGTTTCAAGCCAGTGAGGTATTGGCGGTCACCTTCACCTTTGAAAGATCGAACGCGCTCGCCAGCGGCTTCGTCCTCCAGTCTCAACGCGAGCAAACGCTTGATTTCCTCCTCTAGCGATTTGATGTCCGACTGCAGCTTCTCCGTTGCTTCGATTTTCGCCAACGTGCGCTTATCGTACTTGGCCAGCTCGGCCCGTAGCTCTGCAATCAATGCCTTGATGATCGATACTTTATCTTTCGCTTCTTCGTCTTCCGTCTCGAGTTTCTGAATCGAGTTTCTTGCCAATGCAAGATTCTTACGACCTTCCAATACTTCGATTTCCAGTTTATCCGTCTCAGCTTGCAACGCCTTAGTTTGATCCGTTGTAATGTCACTTTGCGAATTAATGATCATAAAAAACAGAATCACAGCACCAAAACCACAGCTCATGCAGTCGAGAAATGACATGCTGAAAATCTCGGTTGAGCGTCGCTTACGAGCCACGAACATCCTCCGTCGATATCAAGCGTAATTCGAAGCCTGGCGTTCCGATGCGAATCACATCACCCGTCTGTAGCACCGCCGAACCGTCAATTCTGTGACCATTGAGGTATGTCCCATAGCGACTATAATCCGTGACGACGAACTGTCCATTATCTAAGCTCACGACGCAGTGTCGGCGCGACATACCGGGCATTTTTTGTTGCAGGTCCAGCCATCGTTCGTCGTCGCTAACCTGTGATCCAAGCACCAGCGGATCACCATCAAGACTATGGGCATGATGCCCGAACAAGAGATGGGTTGGCAGGCCGCCCTCTCCAGCAGCTTCGCTATTACTTACACTCACCGGCGATTGATCCCAAGCCATATGCCGCGACAATGTCAACCCACCGCTGCTGAGTTGCGGTTTACAACGTTTGATTAATCCGCGCGCAGTAGCACCCGACTCCAGCAGAAAAACCTCACCGCCAGCGCGAGTTCGTAACGTATCAGCTAGACCCGGCATTCGCGCGGCGCGGTCAGATAACTGTAATGCCGGAGTTTCTTCCGCTTTTATCAAGGCCCGTAAGTTGCTAACGATACTCTGATACACCGGTGCCGCAGCAGCGATCAATCCAAGGGATTCAATTTCTGCCTGATGAGTGACGCCATCGTACTCAACTTCCAACTGCACTGACGAGGCGCTGGAGGCCATTGTCAGCCAATCGGGCATTTTATCTTGCAGCGCCTGCTCGGTCTCCGCGGTATGCAGCGGATCAAACCTCGATTGTTGAATGAATATTTCCGCAATGGCCTTGAGCCAGTTTTCGTATAGCAAGAGCAGACCGTTGTCTTCGATGACGACCGAATGATCAACCTGTACCTGCCCTTCTTGCATCAGGCGGGTCAATGAGCTTGAGTGCAAACTAAGATCTATGTGCACGGGTACTGCGTGTTCGTAATGACGTCGGGTTGCACAGACGGCCGCATCGCACATAGCGATAACTGGAATATTTAATTCCGTAGCTATCCCCAACAACAGCCCAATATTTTCATTGCTCATATACGCAGGAACAGCTATCGCGAGTTGATCACCCTCTTTTGCTACGCGTTGCCATATTTGCTCCAGCTGACGGCTAACAAGGTCGGCCGCACTCAAGTGATGAAAGCGCCTGTCAGGTAGCGGTTCTGTTCGTAAATCTGACCAATAGTGATTCTGAATACGCAGAGGTTTCATGCTGGCATTAGCATAGGCCTCAGCGCCGGTGATCAGATAATCATCTTCAAGCAACGCAAAGCCGGGTTCCCGATACAGGATCCTCTCGTCATCAACGACAATGATTCCTGCATCATTAAAATGTGCTGCCAGCATCGCCATCGTCTGGTCCTTAGTCCGCCTTCAGGTGTCGAATGACTTTTTCGTCGCAGTAATTTTCTGTGTCATACACGAGCCGCTCCTGCACCAGCTGTAACTGGTGAACAAGAAACATGAGGAAAATACTAATCAGGAGCGCGATGAATGTGGAGTTGAACGCAACACCAAGACTTTGCGTAACCCCAGCGATATCGCCCTTCACCGCCTTATCAGCTTGTGCCAGCGCTTCACCGATACCGCGCACGGTGCCGATAAACCCAATGGATGGAATGGCCCAGGAAATGTAACGAATCATCGACAGCTCAGACTCCAATTTCTCGGCTTCGGATTCACAGATCATGTGCGTAACATTGGATACATCCTGGATATTACGGGTTGATGCGAATCGCCGCAGCGCGCTCAGCAGCGCTCTGGGCAACAACATCCGCTGCCTGTCCTCCGGCAACGCTTGTATTTGCCGCGCAAATTCACGGGTATCTTCAGGCAAGATTCGCATCCCTTCGGCGACGGGCACCAAATCGACCTCCAGCAAGCGGCGTTCATTGCCTGTTTGCACGGCCTTGTAACCCATAATCGCCAGTGCCCAGAACATCAGAATGAAGCACGACTCTTGCTCAAGGTCTTTAATGAGTACCCAGACACTTCGCTCACGAACAAAATCCGGATCTACCGCTACCTGCATAGTCTGTTCCTCCATGACCTCTGCCGCCGTCGGACGAACAATTGAAACGTAGAACGCATGCACGATAATGATCGCAATGATCAGAGCGAACAACTGATATACGAACTCAACGGGAATATTCTTTTTCTTCATAGTTTCGAACTCATTTTCAGCGCTGCTTAAATATCGACAGGGAATCTGATCTGCTGCGAATATGAAACAGCGTCTGTCGGCTTGAATACGTCTTCATCTTCGTCGGTGTAGTCTTGCGGACCGTCGACATTCAGATCTTCCAGTTCCTCTTCTGTCAGGCCTTCAACTTCTTCGGGTTCAGGTGTCGTCACCGGCTCCTCTTCTGCGACCGGATCTTGTGCCCAAACCGCAGTCGCAAGAATCAAGCTCATTAGTATTATTAATCGATACATTTCGGACCTCCTGTCGGCCCATAGTAGCCAACTTACCTATTCTGACCTTCTTACCTTAAAAAAGTCTCAGGTAATATTAATCAACATTTCTCGCGATTCGAAATCCGAGATCAACTCGCGCATCAACACCATAATCTCTGTAGCTTAGTCTCATCTCTGTAAATCCGGCATGCCTCCAGCTAGAACCTCGAATCACTCTGCTAGTGCCCCTTTGTGGTCCCATCGGATCAATCACAGGCTCTGTGATGCCAGGCGTCGGCACCGTATACCAGTCATTCACCCACTCTGTGACATTACCACCACCGTCGAATATTCCTATTCTGTTTGCCTTAAAGCTAGTAACTGGGGCGGTCGATGCGTAGCCATCATTGAAGTTGGGAATAATGGACGGTACTAACTCACGCGAAGATTCATCGGCGAAGTTTCCACTATCCTTTTGCGGAGGCCAATCCTTGCCCCACGGATACTTGCGCGGCGCCGAAAGTTCTGCGTAACGAATTGCCCAAGCCCATTCGGCCTCAGTCGGCAAACGGTAGCCGTCTGTGAACGGGTACACAGGAACCCAACGACCAAACTCCTGTTTGTATACCGGCATACGACCTTCTTTCTTGCTAAGCCAATTACAATATTGGACCGCATCAGACCAAGTCACATTCGCGACCGGGTTATTGTCCGCTGCCAATGACACGTGAACATCGGCGCCAGAGTCGTGATTCTTGCGGAAGTCGGCGAACTCCTTGTTGGTTATTTCGTTAACGCTAATAAGAAACGGCGACGCAATCGTGACGGGTCGGATAACCTCATTTGCACGGCGACCATTTTCGGCCCGTGATGCCCCCATGGAAAACGTGCCGCCCTCGACACGCCGCATAGTTTGCCCGGCAGCAGATCGTACCGTTCGAACCACCGCGTCATTTGCGATTGCTTCAAGTGATCTAAGTCGCGCCGATAGTGTCTGTGGGTAACCGGGACGTGGCGTCACGGTTGTCGACCAGTCGCGGAAGCCCCGTCTCTTCACTTCAATTTTATGCGGAGCCGAACTCAAGCGGACGACCGTTCTTCCGGTACCGCGAGCGCGCCCGTCAACATAAACCGTCGCATCCACTGGCGAGACGTCCAGAGTGACGGTGCCCAATCGGGCGGAAAGATCAACAGTAATGGACTCACTCGCCGCCGATTGCAGCCGCAGACTTCGGCTTGTTACTCCGTAGCCCGCTTTCGACATGCCAATTTGATAATCGACATCAGGAGCGAGTGATAGCGTCAGTGGCGACTGGCCTCTATAGCGTCCATTAACCGTGACGTTCGCACCGCGAGGAACCGTATTGACCAGTAATCTGGCATCGGCTGGCAATAGTCTAATCATCGGCAAGGTCTGGCCAACGTTCGACACTGCCACAACATTGCCGTCCCATGCGCTAAAGCCCTCTTTAACGACGGTTAGTTCGTGTACGCCCTCCAGTAATTCTATCGTTTCAGGTGTTACACCAATCTCATTGGCACCGCTAAGAATCGTCGCGCCGGAGGGCTCCGATCGAACCTCAACCTCAGCCCATTTCGGCGTAAGTTGAACGTGTATGCGCTCAAGTTGATCGAGACCGGTGACATCGACAATATCAATAAAGGGTAGGTATCGGTCAGATTCAATTCGTACAGTATGTGGGCCAGGCTCGAGTTCGATCGGCCCGTACGGTGCTTTGCCGATTAATGAATCGTCGATGGTAACCAGCGCATCCGTAGCAGGCTCAGTGACGACGATCATCTGACCTGGCTTCTTGCGCATCCTAAGTCGAATTGTCATCGACGGCTCATCACCGACAATAAAGGTCTGACCGATGTCGTAGTAGCCCTGCTTTTCGACATTAACTGTGTAATTCCCCTTGCGCAGTAACACACGTTCGCCGATGGGTAAGCGGAACCACCCGCCATCAATATTGAATTCGTCTGGGGCAGCCGGTTCGATTTCGAAATCGACTGACTTGGACGTAAACAGAAGGAATGATATCGATAGCAGGAAAACCAATGCGCTACTGACAAATATCTTGAGTTGATTGCTTTTAAGAGTCAGCGGTTGCGCACCGCTTGCTGCTGCGCGCTGAAATGCGGTAGGTGATATGGCTTCATCATCAGGGCGATCGAATGCATCTGCAGACTCCGGCGGTTGCGTTACGTAAGCGCTATCCTCAAGTCGAACGTCAATTGCGACGCCTTGCTCTCCTATGCTGACACGAATTTCGCTGCCGAAGAACGTAAGGACATCACCATCGGCGAGACGTCGACTGGTTTCAAGTGGAGCATCGTTGATAAGTAAGGACGTCCCCTGGCCAACCGGCTGCACGATTGGTATGCCATCAAGAAGATCCAGCATCGCGATGGCGTCGCCACCAGGACCTGGCAAGCGAAGCTGACATTCATTGCCAGTACCCACACGCAAAGGGAGCTCCTCCCTTGGGAAGCTACGCTCACCTTCTACGTCCCTGACAACAAGGCTTTCGAAAATCAAATCTGCTCCTCGCACTGAATAACTACCGGCTCCATTTCGATTTCCGGTGCGACTCGAAACTCCAAGCGTACGTCTCGAAAACCTGACCGCGATCCAACTGCGACATAAGTCCCGGGGCGAAGATCGATTTCCTTACGCATGAAATTTCCCAGTCTACCTATCTTGTAGATCGATACATTGGTGACATTGTCCGATAATAACGGGACGCGAAGTGTCGTGGCAGCTCGCTTCAGTAAACGCGACAGCTCGTCACGTTGCAGCTTAAGCCTTTCTCCAGCACTCGGTCTGGTTGTTATATCGACAATCAGCATTGTTGCCTTCTGCATCACTGACGGAACGCTGAGTCGGTCGGGGTCGGCTATTAACCCATCCAAACGTGCATGCAAGGCCGCCATACCTCGCCCGCGGATCAGACCTTCCATCGCAAAAGACAAAGTACTATCAACCTTCAGTATTTCTTCATAGGTTTTTACGACAGCGTCCCAGTGCTCATCACTCTCCAGTACGTAAGCCTCGCGCTCCAAAGTCATAATTTCTTGCAGACGCAGTCCCTGATCTACTTGCAGAAAACCATCCGCGGGTTCCTTTGACTCTGGTATCAGGCGCTCTGCGACACGAAAAGCCGCGCGCGCGCCAAGGTAATCTCCACTCGAAATCGCGTCGAATCCTTCCGTCATCCGCGTATCAAATTCCATCTCAAGGCGAGCCCTTCGTACACGCACGATGCCGTCGTGCGCTGGTTGCCAAAGATTGTCCAACGCTACTGCCCGTTCGAAGCTGCTTTGTGCGACATCGAGCTCCAAGTCTTCCTCGTATTCGATGCCCTGATCAACCAAACGCAGAACCGCTTCAAGGTTCTTGGCGCGCTGATACCCTGCCAAAGCACCCGCGTGAGTCGGTGTAATCACGACGGCCAGCTCATAGGATTGTATGGCCTTCAGTCTGTCTCCTTCTTCAAACGCAGCAATGCCATCAGCATAGGCTCGCTGAAATATCGGCTCAATACGTGCGTAGAGTGGCTCGAGAAGCGTTAACGCATCCAGATACAGTTTCTCGGCATAAGTAAAATCTTTTTTAAGATAGGCACGGTCGGCCTCGGCGTACATATCCTTTGCCTCACGATGCTCACGCGCAGCCCAGCGCTCCACGCCACGGGATTCAAGAACCTCCAATGCAGACAGAAGCTCGCCGAGCGTTACCTCCGCATTGAATCGCTCCCGTTCCATCTCATCAAGACCACTATAATCTGCGAGATTCTCGGAAAACGTTATGTCATCGTCGTCTTTGAGACTCCGAGTTGGCATATTCGCCGTATCCTGCATCTGCTTGAGAGCTTCCGAATCTATATAAACGTCAGTGCGTGAATTTTCATCACTGTCAGAAGGTTCTGAATTTGCAGAATCGCCAGCGACTTGCTGGCTGTCATCGACCGTCTCCAGCTGCTCCGACACACTGTTCGGCAGTACGAAGATCACGACTACCAATATTGCAAGCAACGCCCCCAGCGTGACGCCGACTACTTTCTGGCTAATACCCGATACGTCTTCATGGACTGGTTTGATGGAAGCGCGGTCTACCGCGGGCGCTCTGCGAATAGCGTCAACTGACTCAATGACTTCTTCATGAACCTCACGACGCACCCTATTGCGTATTGAAGCCGTACCCGGCAAGAATTTAGCTGCCGTCAGTCGCGTCAGAACCTCCTTCGCGGTCGGCCTTTGCGTCGGCTCCTTGGCCAGCAACTCCTCCACCAGCACAACGATAAAATCCGGAACAGTCGACCCATCAGACGCAAGTATTGGTGCCGCCGTTTGATGCTTAATTTCGTCAGCGATATCAACTGATAACCAGGGCGGGCGACCCGAAATAAGCTCGAAAACGAGCCCACCCAAAGCGAACATATCGTCTGCTGCTGAGGCAGGCTGGCCATCAAGCGATTGGGGGCTTTGAGCGATTAACGATCCGCCGCTGCCACTTTCTCCTACCATCGTAGATGCGCCAAAATCACTCAGGTAGGGTGCACCATTGCCGTCAAGCAAGACGTTTGAGGCCTTGAGGTCCCGATGAACCTGTCCCTTGGAATGCAAGTATGCAAGCGCTTCGACCAGCAATCCGACCGGCGCAAGAATGTCTTCGATTGGCAAGCCCGTCAGTGCGCTGAGATCTGGACCGTCTATGAATTGCTGACTAAAAAATACCGCTTCTGAATCATTGTGAAACTCGAATGCGCGTACGATATGGGCGTGCATTAAGCGGATACTTGCTTTCCATTCAGCACGCAAACTCGCCACACCCTCAGGATCACCACTCCCGATTTTCAGTGCCACTGACGCTTTTGTCAGGCGGTCTCTGGCCAGCCATATTTGTGTCAGGCCGTCACCTCCAAGTCGGCGAACAAGCGTGTATCGATCGGCTAACTGAGTACCTTGATTAAGTTCGAGCATTATATGGGTCTAGCTAACCTGTCGGTTCTGGGGCACGGGCCGGTGCTCCGACTTCTATAGACTGCGAGAAACCCGTCTCGGCCTCGTAAATCTCTCGTAACAGCTGCCGCCAACTTTCAAACTGCGCTTCAGCAGTACCGGTGAGCCGCCTTTCCTGGCCTTCCACATTGACGATCATCGGTGCCGCCTCATTTCCGAATGACTCAGACAGCTCAGCTATTGCGTCCATATGCAGCCCGGCATCACGGTTACGTCTTAGGGCAGAGAAAATACTGTTAACGCCTCGTGAAATGCCTTGGTATTGCAGTGCTCTGCTGATATTACGCGTGTTGCGGCTGGAGCTGTTGGTATTCACTTGCGTTGACCCCGCGAGCACGACCACACCAACCAAGGCCTGCATTTTGGCCGAGCGTTTTTCCTGTCTAAATTTCACGGTTTCCGCTCGAGAGGTCTTACGCCAATTTCGATATGGAATTGAGATACCGTAATAAAAATTTGCGTAGTGCTCATTCAAAGTGTCCACGACCAGACGATCGCGTTCACGAATTTGTCGCATGCGGCCTACTGACGGATCATTTTCGGCGGGCAGTCGCAATACGTTGATCACTCCATCATCGGTCGTTCCTAGGTATCCGTTGTATGCCACCGGAGACATGTCTCGAAAGAACTTTAGCTCCGATACCTGGCGGGTCTGTTGCAGTTGTCTGGGCGGCATCAGCGCCACATACTGCTGCAGGTCATTAGCGAAATCGTTGAACACTTTCTGATACGGATCACGTCTTCGATCGCGCCGTTTCGAATAGGATGTCAGCCCAGTTTGAGCCTCATACGTGCGCGAGAACCAGTATCGGCCTGACGCATCTGATACGGAGAACTCTATTTCGATGTATTCACCATCGGATTTTTCGATTGAACCCTTGATGATTACGTCGGTGAAGGCTTTTTCGGACGGGATGACTCGCACAGCCCCCCAATGACCCGTGCCTTGCAAGGTCGTCTTGAGGTGATACGGCAAATACTTCGTTTCAGCCCCTCGAATATCTTCGTAAACGCCTGTTTTTTCCGGGTTGTTGTTCTTCAGAATCCCTGCCTCAAACTCCACGATTCCCACATCCAGCAAAAAAGCTTCGTCCACGGAAGTTGATGCGACAATGAGCACCGTTTCCTCGGCGATAACGAGCTCCTGAACAGAGCAGCCCCAAAGAAATGCGGGCAAAAAAACAAGTGCGATTAATTGTATTTTCATTATTGGCGACAGCCCTATTTCATTCCAGTGTACTTGCGATATTCCTCCCAGAGACGTTCCCGCAATTCCGGATCGTCCTCGGCCAGCGCTGCTTCACGAAGTTGTCTGGCAACAATGTCTTCATAGGTGTTCACTGCAATGTCCTCTGGCGTGCGCGCCTCTATTTCTTCAGCACTCATGCCATCATTAGGTCCAGCTTGAGTCTCACTATCGCCGGCCGACCCGCCGCCGCTGGAACTGTTGGAACCACCACCGCCACTTGATCCACCAGCTGCCTGCTCGCCCAGACCAATGGAGCCACCACCGCCGGATCTTTCGCCAAATCCTTCGGTGTCTCGCCCAACTGATGAGACTTGCCGTTGCTCTTCGCCGATGGCTTCATCGAAATCGCCAACCGATTTATCGAGTTCGTCTCTCAATTCCTCTGCACTGGCACCATCGTTGGGAAACTCGCCTACGCTTCCCGCCTGGTCGCAGCGTGCACCTCCACCAAATCCACCGCCGGAGATTCCACTGTCGCTACAACCTTCGCCGGATGCGCCGCCGCCCTCTGCACTGCCTTCCGATCCGCCTTCCGAACCACCTTGAGAGCCGCCTTGAGGGCCGCCTTCTGAACCACCTTGAGAGCCGCCTTGAGGGCCGCCTTCTGAACCACCTTCCGAACCACCTTGAGAGCCACCTTCTGAACCACCACCGCCCGATGAGCCGCCTGGCATGCTAACGCCACCTGGCATATTGCTGCCGCTACCACCCGGGGCACCTACGGAAGTCGACATCGGCGCGCATCCGCTAATAATCAAGGCAGAAACGGCGATAGTCACGCCAATCGCGCTGGTTCGAGTGCTTATGGATAAGGTGTTGCCGGGAATTATCAGTTTCATTGTATTCGGCCTCGCTAATATCTAAGGGTTTGAGCACTATCTGAGCAGTTTCCTATTAGTAGCAAGGGGGGTCAATTCCGTTCAATATGGCTGCGCGCGATAGACATCAGCAGGCGGCCTGGACGCATTGCATCCTAGGATCCGGTATTTCCCCAGTCTCTAACATGTCTTTAACAAGAGAACCTATCCACTATTCCTGATTCGACTGACGGCCGTAGTCCATCCCTGCAGTAAGAACTCGCGCCGATCTGATTTCATTGATGGTTCAAATCGCGATTCGAGTTTCCATAAGGCCGATATCTGCTCACGGCTTTGCAAAACATCAGCAGCTAATGCGGTGAGGTAGGCCACGCCCAATGCAGTCGACTCAACATTTGCTGACCTTTCAACCGGCGTGTCGAGAATATCGGCCAAAAACTGCAAGAACCAATCGTTAGCGACCATGCCACCATCGACTCGAATGACACCCGATGAGATACCATCGTCGGCCATTGCACTGACCAAGTCACGCGTTTGATAAGCGACAGACTGCAAGGTCGCAGTGACCACCTCATCTCGACCCGTGCCTCTCGTTAATCCAAGAATCGCTCCTCGCGCATCCGGGTCCCAGTATGGTGCACCGAGTCCTGCGAATGCTGGAACTACCAGAACATTATCGACGACGCCTGTGCGGCTCGCGATTGCTTCGGTTTCGGCGGCCGAATCGATGATTTTCAATTCATCACGTAACCATTGAACCGCTGAGCCGGCAACGAAGACGCTGCCTTCAAGTCCGTAGGTCACCGTACCATTGAGGCGCATTGCAACCGTCGTTAATAGTTTGTTCTCTGACGTCAACGCAGCTGTACCCGTATTCGCTATAACGAAACATCCGGTGCCGTACGTACTCTTTGTCATACCGTTCTCGAATCCGGCCTGTCCAATCAGTGCCGCTTGCTGGTCACCCGCAATACCCAGAACCGGCACAGGCCCGCCCAAACAAACGTCTGTTGCAACACCGAATTGTGCTGCACAATCTTTTACCTCCGGCAGTAGCTGTCGAGGGATATTAAAGATATTCAGGAGTTCATCATCCCATTGCTGGGTATGGATATTGAACAGCATCGTCCGAGACGCATTACTGGCATCGGTGGCATGTGTAGTGCCGCCGGTTAATCGCCACAGTAGAAAGCTATCTACGGTACCAAACAGCAATGTGCCTGCCTCAGCGCGGGCTCGCGTGCCGTCAACGTTATCGAGAATCCAGGCTAACTTGGTCGCCGAAAAATACGGATCCAGGCGCAAGCCGGTTTTCTTCGAAATGTTATTTTCAAGTCCATCATTTCGGAGCGCCCGACAGTGTTCTGCTGTGCGTCGGTCCTGCCAAACAATGGCGTTGTAGACACACTTTCCTGTTTCGCGGTCCCATACGAGCGTTGTTTCGCGCTGATTGGTAATTCCTATCCCGGTAATCTGGGCGGCACTGGCACATGCAGCTCCTAATGCTTCTTTGCATACGGCGCGGACAGACGACCAAATCACTTCTGGGTCATGTTCGACCCACCCGGGTTGTGGATAAATTTGCGGAAACTCCTGCTGGGCGCTGGCGACCACTTCCGTCGCGTGATCATAAATCACCGCACGGCTGCTGCTAGTACCTTGATCGATTGCAAGTAGAAATTTACCCATCACTGTCTCGTCGAACCAGTATAAATTGGCGTCGAAATTTTCATTTGCTTACCTGCCTCCGGAGGCCAATCCCATTCACCTTGCCATGCAGCGAAAGCCGAGATTTTATCGCGAATGACATCTGGCCATGGCGAAACCTTTCGGACACTGAGATCAACATGTAAATTCAACCACTCTGTCGTAGCGGCCAAAAACCCATGCTCGGCATGATACATGCGCATAAATTGATGAATCCGCTTCTCATCATACGCCAGTAGCTGTGTGGTAATGATGTAAGGGTCGTCAACTCTCAGCTCTCTCTGCCAGATGGTGTGACTCTCGACTGCGAACGTCGAGCTGTTGCTGACGTTCACGTAATCCTTAGTGATTCCAAACTTTTCCCATAGCGAATCAACAGCCAGATCGAAGGCAAGAATATAATAGGCGACATTCATGTGTTCATTGGCGTCTATCCATTCGGACTTCACTGCACCTCGAACAATCTCCTCTCCAACTATCTCAGTACCAGACAATTACCACTCCTTAGGACGTGAGTTCCGCGAGATCCCGGAAGTGTTCCAATGCCTCCGGATTCGCTAGCGCCTGCGTGTTATTGACCGCCTCTCCGTGGACGATAGAACGAACAGCCAGCTCGACAATCTTACCGCTCTTCGTGCGCGGAATTTCGGGAACCGCGATGACCTTCGCAGGTACGTGCCGCGGTGTCGTGTTATCTCGAATAGTTTTTCTAATCAGCGCGATTAATGTTTCGTTAAGACTGGCGCCTTCTTTGAGTAAAACGAACAGCACAATGCGCACGTCACCCTCCCATTGCTGGCCTATGGCAAGACCTTCGACCACAGCATCGAGTTTCTCGACCTGCCGATAGATTTCCGCAGTGCCTATTCGCACCCCGCCTGGATTGAGTACAGCATCAGACCGACCGTGAATGACTAACCCACCACTGGGCGTGACTTCTGCGAAATCGCCTTGCGCCCACAAACCTGGGAATTGCTCAAAATACGCTGCCTTATAGCGCTTGCCACCGACATCATTCCAGAAGGCAATCGGTGCTGATGGAAACGGTTTGGTGCAAACCAACTCACCATATTCTCCGATTACGGACCGTCCATCTTCGTTGTAGACTTCAGTCGCCATACCGAGGCCTTTGCACTGCAGCTCGCCACGTCGAACCGGCAGTAGTGGGTTGCCCAATGCAAAACAACTCAATATGTCAGTACCGCCCGAAATCGATGCAAGCTGCAAGTTATCGCCGATGGCCTCGTACACGAAATCGAAACTCTCCGGCGCGAGTGGCGAACCGGTCGACAATACGACTCGCAGCATCGGCAGCGAGAAATCTCTTTTCGGCCTGACATCTGTATTTTCCAGCGCTGATATATATTTGGCGCTAACTCCAAAGATATTGATACCCTCTTGCTCGGCGATTTCCCAGAGGATGCGGCCCTCCCTGAAAAAAGGCGCCCCATCAAAGAGAATGAGAGTCGCGCCTGCCCCAAGACCGCACACGAGCCAGTTCCACATCATCCATCCGCAGGTGGTGAAATAGAATAGCTTATCGCCATCAGTAACGCCTGTGTGCAACACATGCTCTTTACTTTGTTGCAGCAAGGTACCGCCATGACCATGCACAATGCACTTAGGTATGCCGGTCGTCCCAGATGAATACATAATGTAGAGTGGATGATTGAACTCGACTGGCGTTATTTCCAGCTCTGCATCGTCGACAAGAAACTCGTCCCAAGGTTTAGTATTTTCGATGCCTATGCTTGTGCCTACCTGATCGACAAACGGAATGACGACCGTAGTGACTAATGATGTCATGGCAGTAGCTATGCTAGCGACGGTCTCGCGCGTATCGTATATTTTGCCGTTATAATAATAGGCGTTAGTAGCGAACAAGACTTTCGGTTCTATCTGGCCGAAACGATCAATAACACCGTTGCTACCGAAATCCGGCGAACACGACGACCATATCGCTCCAATACTTGCTGCGGCCAACATCGCGATCACGGCTTCCGGGCAATTTGGTAAATATCCTGCGACTCGATCGCCTTTTTCAACACCAATCGCGCGCAGCGAAGATGCAAGTTGAGCAACTACTTCGATTAAGTCGTCGCGACTTATTTCACGGCGAGTTCCATCCTCACCACGGAAAACAATTGCCGCCTCGCTGCCGCGGTGTCGTAGGAGATGCGACGCGAAATTTAAGTGCGTGCCGGCGAACCACCCAGCATCCATAATATTATCGGATCGCGACAGGATCGACTCAGGTGCTCGGTCAAAATGAATGCCACAGAAATCTGCGACCGCTACCCAAAATGCTGGAAGTTCATCTACAGACCAAGCATGCAAAGAATCGTAGCTATCAAAGCCTTGTTGTCGCATAAACTGGTGCATCGCGGAACTCTCGATTCGAGTCGAATCGGGTTCCCAAATAATTGGGTTAGTCTCCACCTTCTCATTCGACATTGGGATGAGGATACATATCTGCTTCATCCTCACCGCTTCGCGGCGCCAAACACGCGAAATCTTTTTCGATCAGTATTGAAAGTGTTTCGCCATCGTCGAGAATATGATCGCCTTTGATCGAAACCTGCTCGGTTGTCGTCCACGCCAATATCACTGCCTCAGGAAGCCGCAGCCGGATTTCATTGTCCAAATAGAAGGCGGCAGGATTTACACTCGCCGGGCTACTCTCAAGCGTGTAGCAAAACTCGCGACCGCCGGGAAACCCAGTCTTTGAAGTCACCACACCACTATCACGCATAGTATCGACCTCACCCCTGGTGAGGCGCAAGCGGATAGAGTTGTCTTTGATGCGGATCTTCACAATAAGCCCATCTATTTGTGATCAAATTTTAGAGTGTATGACTTTTCTTGATCGTACAATAGCTCTACAAAACAGCAATAACAACAAGCTTGCGATGCTGTTTGTTGTTGCTCAGCCTGTTAAGATTACTACTTCATATGACAACCGATAATCGCTCCTACAGATGAACAACACGAACACGACCCTCTCCCAGAATCGCACTGTCGCGATCTGGCTTCTGACTTGCTGTGGACTTGTGTTTGCGATGGTTGTTCTTGGCGGCGTCACAAGATTGACGGGTTCTGGCCTTTCTATGGCCGACTGGCGTCCTTTGATGGGTTGGCTGCCACCTTTCTCGGATATTCAATGGCAGCGCGTATTCGACCTCTACCAGCAGACACCTGAGTTTCTCAAAGTGAACTCGCATATGGACGTCTCAGCATTCAAGGGCATTTTCTGGCTTGAGTTTCTGCACCGCCTCTTGGGGCGGATGATCGGTATCGTCTTTCTGCTCCCGTTAATCTTCTTTCTCGTGAAGGGCTACATCAAGGCTGCCGAATGGCCAAAGTATTCGCTGATGTTCGTTCTTGGTGGACTGCAGGGGGTACTCGGCTGGTACATGGTGAAAAGCGGGCTGGTCGATAACCCGCACGTTAGCCAATACAGGTTAAGCGCACATCTTTCTGCAGCATTCCTTATTTACGCGTATATGTTCTGGGTCGCCATGTCATTGCTGTTCCCGGCCTCTGGTGAGCAAAGACACCCTTGGTACCGAAAATCACTCGCAGTGACTGTACTGACCTCTGTAACGATTATCTCTGGCGGCTTTGTAGCCGGGCTGAAAGCCGGTAAAATCTACAACACCTTTCCGCTAATGGGCGATGACTGGATTCCGCCTGGCACGATGGCCTTAGAGCCGTTCTGGCGGAATTTCTTCGAAAATATGACCACGGTTCAACTGGACCATCGTGTGCTGGCGATCTCGACGTTTTTGGTCATCATTGGCTTCTGGGTCAAAGCACGCAAAGCTGACCTGCCTGCGCGCAGTCGTCCAGCCGTAAACGCACTACTGCACACTGCAATATTTCAGGTAGCGCTGGGCATTTCGACACTTCTTATGTCAGTGCCCATTTTTCTCGGAGCATTACATCAAGCCGTCGCGATGCTGTTGTTTACAGTTTCACTCTATATTCTGCATAGCCTGAGACGTGTGTGAATAAGGTTTGCTTCGATAATGATTTGATTTTTCGCTATTGCGGCCATGAGTCACGACTAGCTGACCTTCGTTAACCAACCATGCGTGTCAGGGGCTAGTCCGTATTGAATGTCCTGCAATGCTTTCTGAAGTCGAGCCGTGTTCGGTCCAGCTTCACCGTCACGTACTTTGATTTCGATACCGTCTCGAACTAACGTACCGACGGGCGAAAGACACGCCGCCGTTCCCGACAGAGCTGCCTCATGAGTCTTAACCAATTCGAGCAGTTCATCGACGTTAAAATTCCTTTCACTGACTTTGTAGCCGTTGTCAGCCGCTAGCTTCAGAAGCGAATCACGAGTCATACCGTGCAGAAACGTACTATCAAGCGGTTTCGTTATGACTTCATCGTCGCTGATCAAGAGGAAGTTCGCCGCCCCTGTTTCTTGCACATTGCCGTTAGGGCAAAATAACACCTGATCCACGCCATACGCTTCTTTTGCATCCAGCGTAGGGCCAAGAGCCGCCGCGTAGTTACCACCAGTTTTCGTACTGCCCAACTGCTCGGTCGAACGAGCGAGCTGCTCCTCAACCAACAGTTTTAGCGTAACCGCACCGCCAGAAAAATAATCACCGACAGGGGATGCCAAGACGAACAATGTCGCCTCCGTCGATGGTGCTGCTGCCGCACCGATGTTTTGCAATGTTCCGATCAAGGTCGGGCGCAGGTACAGCGAACTCGGCGGCGTCGGAATGTCGTCGACGTGGTGTAGCACTAGATTCACCACCATGTCCGCCAGCATTTCCATGTCCGGCACCGGAAGCCTCAACGAGGCTGCACTTTTCTGCATCCTCTCGATATGGTCGTGCAGCCGATAGATTCGCGCCACGCCGTCGTCCCAACGATAGGCCTTGAAGCCCTCGAAACAGGTGCTGGCATAATGCAATACATGCGCTGCCGGGTGCAAAGACAGGGGTTTTAGCGTCTCGATTGCAGGCGCCTGCCAGGTACCATCTTCGTAACGAGCGATCGCAATATGATCGCAAAATTCTGTGCCAAACTGGCCCATGGATTCTGATCTCGATTAAAATTCTTGAAGGGGCATAACTTTGCCACCAATTGATCTTGTTTGGCTAGAGCATTTGGTCGCTTTTCTGGCTTTTTTATGGAATCTTGATCGACGCACGGTGCGCCAGCCTCAGAATGCTAAAAAATGCGCAATGCAAACGATAATTGGAAGAACGATGACTGTTCGGAGCAAGAAAATCAACAACTTACGTTTATGAATGTAACTCATTGTTTAACATCCCATTCTGGGCGTAAGATTCGCCCTCCTTGTAGAATGTACCCGGAGTAACTCGATGAGCTTAGCTGAAAATAACCTGGATACCTACTGGATGCCCTTTACGGCAAACCGTGACTTCAAGGCCAAACCCCGCGTTATCACCGGGGCGTCTGGCCACTACTACACCACTGAGAATGGCAACAAACTGTACGACACGTTCTCGGGACTGTGGACATCGGGCGTCGGCCATTGCCACCCGAAAATCGTTGAGGCGGTGCAGAAGCAAGTAGCCACGCTCGATTACTGCATGACTTTTCAGCTGACGAACAATAAAGCCATTGAACTGGCCGAGCGTGTTACCGATATGGCGCCCAATGGTATCAATCACTGCTTCTTCGCCAATTCAGGGTCTGAGTCTGTCGACACAGCGCTGAAGATCGCACTCGGCTATCACCGTGCGAAAGGAGAAGGCAATCGCACTCGCTTGATCGGACGCGAACGCGGCTATCACGGCGTTAATTTCGGCGGCATGTCTGTTGGCGGCATGGTGCCGAACCGCAAGGCCTTCAGTGCCAACCTTATCCCTGGTGTTGATCACATTCGTCACACGCACGACATTGAACGCAATGCGTTCACCCGCGGTCTACCCCTGCACGGCGCTGAGCTTGCCAATGATCTTGAGCGACTCTGTGCACTCCATGACGGTAGCAACATCGCCGCCGTGATCGTCGAGCCGGTTGCAGGGTCTACCGGTGTATTGCCGCCGCCTGTTGGCTACCTCAAACGCCTGCGCGAAATTTGTGACCAGCATGGCATTCTGTTGATTTTTGACGAGGTCATCACAGCGTTCGGCCGACTGGGCGCGCCATTTGCTGCAGAGCGCTTCGGCGTCACGCCGGACATCATTACGACAGCCAAGGGTCTAACCAATGGCGTCATTCCGATGAGCGCAGTCCTGGTTCGCGACAGTGTCTATGATGCGTTCATGCAAGGTCCTGAAAACATGATTGAGCTGTTCCACGGCTATACTTATTCCGGTCACCCGGTTGCAGCAGCGGCAGGACTGGCGACCATGGATGTTTATGATGAGGAAGGCACGTTCGAACAGGCCTCAGGTCTGGAGCAGCATTTCGAAGACCTACTGCATTCATTTAAAGATCAAAAGCACGTAGTTGACGTACGAAACTTCGGTCTGATGGGTGCTATCGAGATGGCGCCACGAGATGGCGCAGCTGGTATGCGCGGCTTCGAAATACATAAGAAATGCTTCTGGGAAGAGAATATGGTTGTCCGTAACGGTATGGATGTCCTGCAATTCTCGCCCTTCCTTAATTCAGACCCGGATGAGATGGAGCAATCATTTGCAGCCATCCGTCGCGTACTCGATTCGATTGAGTAGGCAGTATCTGGAGATCAACTATGAACGCTACCCCCATAAAGAATGTAGTCACAGCTGAGATTGTCGGCCATTTCATTAACAATGCTAATGTTGCTGATGACAACCGACCGCAACCTGTTACCAATCCGGCGACCGGTGAGATTACCAGGCACGTGGCTATGGCATCGCAGGCAACGGTTGAAACCGCTATTGCAGCAGCCCAGGCCGCTTTTCCAGCTTGGCGCAACACGCCGCCGGCAAAGCGCGCGCGCATCATGTTCAAGTTCAAGCAGCTGCTAGAGGAGTATGCGGAGGAAATATCCGCGGCCATCACTGATGAGCATGGAAAAATCTTTGACGATGCCATGGGCGAGTTCGGCCGCGGTGTCGAAGTCGTCGATTACGCGTGTGGAATTCCCGAGTTGCTCAAAGGTGAGTACTCCAAGAATGTTGGCCCAGGCATTGATAGCTGGTCTGACTTTCAGCCGCTTGGTGTTGTTGCTGGCATTACACCTTTTAACTTTCCGGCAATGGTCCCTATGTGGATGTATCCGATGGCGATCGCTTGTGGCAATACGTTCATTCTGAAGCCATCCGAGAAAGATCCAACTTCCCCATTGATCGCCGCTCGCTTACTGAAAGAAGCAGGACTGCCGGACGGCGTTTTCAACCTCGTGAATGGCGACAAAGAAGCTGTTGATACATTATTGAATGACGATCGTATTCAGGCAATTAGCTTCGTAGGATCAACAGCAGTGGCTGAATACATTTACACTACTGGCACCAAAAACGGCAAACGCGTGCAAGCGCTCGGCGGCGCTAAGAATCACGCGATCGTAATGCCGGACGCTGACATTGATAATGCCGTTAACGCGCTTATTGGTGCTGCCTATGGATCCTGTGGTGAACGTTGCATGGCCATTTCAGTTGCTGTGTGTATTGGTGATGAAGTCGCCGATTCCGTTGTCAGAAAATTGCAGGCAGAGATCGCCGACCTCAAAGTTGGCCCAGGCACGGATGTCTCGAATCACATGGGCCCACTGATTACCAAAGTTCACCACGACAAGGTTCGCGGCTATGTTGATCTGGGCATCGAAGAAGGTGCCGACCTCGTCGTGGATGGACGAGGCCTGGTTGTCGAGGGACACGAAGACGGTAATTTCCTCGGCCCGTGCCTGTTTGATAACGTCACTTCTGACATGAGAATCTATCAGGAAGAAATCTTTGGGCCGGTTCTTTGCGTTGTACGTGCGGAATCCGAAGAACAGGCTATGCAACTTATCAATGACCATGAATATGGTAATGGCGCCTGCATCTTCACGCGTGATGGTGAAGCTGCGCGCTACTTCGCTGACAACATTCAGGTTGGAATGGTTGGTATTAACGTACCCCTTCCAGTTCCGGTGTCGTACCACAGCTTTGGCGGCTGGAAGCGCTCGTTGTTCGGTGATTTGTTCGTCTACGGGCCTGACAGCATTCGCTTCTACACGCGTCGCAAGACCATCACACAGCGTTGGCCCGCCGGCGGCGTTCGTGAGAAAGCACAATTTGCGTTCCCGGGTCGCCAATAAGGCTCGATTCGAGGTTACAATCGCTGCCCCGTTTCGGTTTGGATGCAGCGATGAAAAAACTGGCCTTAGCTCTCGCCCTCGTAGCGCCCCTTGCGGTCGCACAAGACTGGATGCCAACCTCATTCGATCATACTGAGGTTTCTCCCGGCATTTATTATCTGACGGGCGTAGGCGGCCAAATGCCGGTTGGCGCCACCGGTCTTTTGGTTGGCGACGAATATGTGGTTCTCATCGACGACAGCCTCGCACCACTAGGTCCTGCATTACTCGCGAAAATAGACGAACTTGCCGGGCAACCGGCTGACTTTGTTATTAACACTCACGCGCACAGCGATCACACTGGTTCGAATCAGTTTCAGGCAGAAAACGGCGCGATTATCGTCGCGCATGACAATCTGCGTAGTCGCATGGAAGCCGACCCGCAGCAAAACACAGGGCCTGGCGCGCTACCTGTCATTACGTTCTCAGATGAGATGACTTTCCATGTGAACGGTCATGAAGCCTACGTTTTTCATATTGCGGCTGCTCACACCGACGGTGACGCCGCTATATTATTTCGAGAAGCCAATATCATCGCAACAGGTGACCTGTTATTCCGCGGTATGTTTCCCTTTATCGATCTTGACAGCGGCGGTGGTGTGGCCGGTTACAAAATCGGAATGCAGCGACTGATCGACATGGCGAATGACGAAACGAAGATCATGCCTGGACATGGACCGATTGCCTCACGGGCAGACTTGCAGAAAGACTTTGATATGTTGGTCGACGCCGAAGCTCGTGTGAAAGCACTTTTAGACAAAGACATGAATGAGGAGGCGATTGTTGCGGCAAACCCATTGGCCGATTATCACGATGAATACAACTGGGGGTTCATCACAACCGAAGTTATGACGCGCATGCTGATTCGTTCGCTAACCACGAACTAGAGCGACTATATCGAAGATATTTCTCTAGGATGCGAACATTATCATGATACCGGCTGCGACCGCCGATCCGATAACACCCGCTACATTCGGGCCCATCGCGTGCATCAACAAGATGTTTTGTGGATTGGCTTCCAGCCCGACCTTATTTGCAACTCGTGCAGCCATAGGCACAGCTGAGACCCCAGCTGCACCGATCAACGGATTAATCGGGGTGCTGGAAATTTTGTTGAGTAATTTACCCATCAACAGACCGGTGGCGGTACCTACTGCAAACGCGACCATGCCAAGCAGTAAAATACTCAAGGTTTTCCATTCAAGAAATTGTTCAGCACTGAGTTTCGAGCCAACAGACAAGCCAAGAAATATTGTCACGATATTGATCAGTGAGTTCTGCGTTGTATCCGACAGCCGATCAACCACTCCGCATTCGCGCATCAAGTTACCGAAACACAACATGCCCAGGAGAGGCGCCGCAGACGGAAGCAATAATGCGACTAACAATAGAAGCAATAGAGGGAAAATGATGCGCTCGGCTTTCGATACCTCTCGCATCTGAACCATTTCGATCTTGCGCTCGGCCTCTGTGGTTAAGAGCCGCATGATGGGCGGTTGAATCAACGGCACCAACGCCATGTAGGAATAAGCGGCCACAGCAATAGCGCCCAAGAGGTGCGGCGCGAGCTGCCCAGCGACATAGATAGCCGTTGGCCCATCGGCGCCGCCGATAATTCCGATCGCGGCAGCTTCGCGAAGCGAAAAGTCCATCAAACCAAGTTCTGTCAGACCCAGCGCACCCAATAATGTCGCAAAAATTCCGAATTGGGCGGCGGCCCCAAGAAACAGTGTTTTCGGATTTGCGAGCAACGGGCCAAAATCGGTCATCGCACCTACACCCATAAAGATGATTAGCGGAAACGCACCAGTTTCGATTCCGACCACGTAGGAAAGATGCAGCAAGCCATCACCTGTTGCGATTTCCACGCCTGGAATATTACTCAACAATCCGCCAAAACCGATAGTGACCAGGAGTAACGGTTCGAACTTCTTGACAATTCCCAAGTACAATAGCGATAGACAAACGATGATCATCGCGATCTGGCCACCAGTGATCTGGTAGATCCCAGATTCGATCCAAATTTGCCTGATTAGATCCATTATCAGCCTATCGAGACCATGGCATCACCTACGGCTACTGCGTCGCCTTCTTTAACAAAAACGTCAGTGACAGTCCCCGAACAGGGCGCACTCACAACTGTTTCCATTTTCATGGCTTCTACGACCAGCAGTGGATCATTCATTTCGACTACTGTACCAGGTGATACGTTAACCTTGAATATATTGCCCGCCAAGACGGCGTTAACTGCTCGCCCAGACCCTGACGGCTCTGGAGATGCCGCAGTCGGTGCAGCCGACACCGAGGCAAGCTGACCACTTGTTGCAACTTCTACCGTGAATGATTTGCCGTTTACACGAACGGAGTAGATACCACCAGCCGATGTCGTGACGGCACTCGCTGCTTGCTCCGTATCACCCGTTGGTGCGGGTTCGAACACGTCTGGGTTGTCGCGATTCTCAAGGAACTTCATGCCAATCTGAGGGAACAGTGCATATGTCAGAACGTCGTCAACCACGTGCTCGGCAAGCGTGATGCCTTTTTCCTCGGCAATACGCTTTAATTCCGTAGTCTGCACTTCCAGTTCCGGCTCAAGCAAGTCGGCAGGACGGCAAGTAATCGGGTCGGCTCCGTCGAGAACGCCCGCCTGCAATTCGGCGTTAACCGGCAGCGGTGTCGCTCCGTACTCGCCTTTGAGTACACCTGCTGCTTCCTTAGTAATCGTCGTGTATCGCGATCCTGAGAGTATGTTTATAACGGATTGCGTTCCAACGATCTGCGACGTCGGTGTCACCAATGGCAGCATTCCGAGGTCCTCTCGAACGCGAGGAATCTCCAGCAGCACCTCGTCAATTTTCTCGCTGGCATTTTGCTCGCGTAACTGATTTTCCAGATTCGTCAACATACCGCCGGGAACCTGTGCAACGAGGATGCGTGAATCGACGCCACGCAGGGAACCTTCAAACTTCGCGTATTTTTTTCGAACTTCGCGAAAATATGCCGCAATCTCTTCGATGAGAATCACATTTAGACCAGTATCCCGATCTGTTCCTTCAAGCGCCGCGACCAGAGACTCCGTTGGCGAATGCCCATAAGTCATGCTCATGGATGATACTGCCGTATCGACATTATCGATGCCGGCTTCGATTGCTTTGATATACGTCGCCGTTGAAAGACCCGTCGTGGCGTGACACTGCATGTGAATCGGAATATCGACTGACGCCTTCAATCTGCTGACGAGCTCATAGGCGACATACGGTCGTAACAAACCAGCCATATCCTTGATGCAAATCGAGTGAGCGCCCATGTCTTCGATGCGCTTGCCCATATCAACCCACAAGTCGACAGTGTGAACGTGACTAACCGTGTACGACATCGTGCCCTGTGCATGCTTGTCGACCGCCAAGGTTGCCTTAATAGCTGTTTCGAGATTTCGCAAATCATTCAGAGCATCGAAGATTCGAAATACATCGACACCATTGACTGCGCAACGCTCGACAAACTTCTCAACGAGATCGTCCGCATAATGGCGATAGCCGAGAATGTTCTGCCCGCGAAATAACATTTGTTGCGGCGTATTCGGCATTGCCGCTTTTAGCAAACGAATCCGTTCCCACGGATCCTCTCCGAGGTAGCGGATGCACGAATCAAATGTTGCACCACCCCAGGATTCCATCGACCAATAACCGATCTGATCCAATTTCTCGGCAATCGGAAGCATATCGTCGATGCGCATTCGCGTAGCGAGCAAGCTCTGGTGCGCATCGCGTAACACCAGCTCAGTAATACCAAGGGGTTTCTTATTTATCATTCGTAATTATTTCGCTGAATTGATTCTATGTTGTGAGATAGCCGCAGTTATGGCAGCAACCTCCTCATCAGTCGCGTCGTCGCTCCTGGCCGTCGAGAAACGAATGGCAATTGCCGACATCAAAGACATCCCGCTAACTAGAAGTGTGAGGAATATGAAAACGGTTCCCATGCCAACCAGCATGAGCGTAATTCCTTGATCCAGAAGAGATGTTTCCAATGTAACCACCAACTAGCGGACGACAACGGTCGATTATACTGATTCCAGGCCGTAGGCAAAGCTGAGATGCGAACGAAGTACTCGGGTTGGCGTTAGCCTCCCGAGGCAAATTCAGGCGTTGTGACGTGTTTTCTTGCACGCAACAGCGCTGTTTTGGCAGAATCATGAAGAGTATCCCGTCATAACTGGGAGGGTTGCACCGGATTCATTCACAAGGTATTACTCGATGAATATCTCGCCGATCACCCCGATCCGAAAGACTGCGAGTATTATCTGTGTGGACCTCCAATGATCAACGGTGCGGTGATAAAGATGCTTGACAGGCTCGGCGCTCAAGAAGAAACCATTTTGCTCGATGATTTCGGCGGATGATCATGCGCACGTGGATCAGTATCGCTCTCTCTTTGCTCTTGATCGCCTCCTGTAACAAGACATCGTTACCTGCTTTTGATCTTAGCGGCAGAACAATGGGGACGACCTTCAATATCACACTGGTGTCACCACCAGATGACACAGATCTCGACGCACTTGGAGCCATTATCCAAGACCGACTTGAATACATTGAGAATATTGCATCCACTTATCGGGGCAATTCTGAGTTATCTCAGTTCAATTCCAATCCATCCATGGATTGGATAGCCGTAACTCCAGAGTTCTGCCGGATGATTTCATCGGCACTGGACGTCAGTGTGATGACTAGGGGGGCATTCGACATTACCGTCGGACCACTAGTCAATTTGTGGGGATTCGGTCCGTCGCCAGAGGAAAGTGGATTACCAACCGAAGAACAAATCACCCAAGCGCGGTCTGGCGTTAACTATGAAGCCTTAGAGGCGGACTGCGATAAGTTTGTGGTTCGTAAATCGCTGAAGGCAACCTATGTTGATCTATCGGGCTGGGCAAAAGGATACGCAGTTGATGAAATCGCGGCGATACTGGATGCTAGGGATGTCGACAATTACCTTATTGAAATCGGTGGTGAATTGCGCGTACAAGGCCGGAACCCGAAGCAGGAACCTTTCTCCATAGCTATCGAAAAACCAATTAAGAACAATGCTATGAAGTACCATGCCTTGCTACTGACTGATGCCGCAGTAGCGACCTCTGGCGACTACCGAAATTTCTATGAGCACGACGGGCAGCGCTACTCGCATACCATCGATCCGCGAACGGGCCGGCCCGTGAGCCACCAGTTGACTGGAGTGACTGTTGTCAGTACCTCGACCGCTTTTGCCGACGCTATCGCAACGGCGCTGTTGGTCTTGGGCGCCGATGAAGGATGGGTATTGGCCGAAGAATTGGATATAGCCGCCTATTTTCTCATCAGAACGGAGGACGGGCTGAAGGAAATATCGACTACAAAATTCGCAAGGCTGAACCGACTATGAGCACGATAATCGTAACTGTAGCGTTTAGTTTTATCGTCATCCTTCTCACGATAGCACCCCCAAACTAGATTAGTAATGCAATCAGATCAGCAGCGAAAAGTGAGATCAGAGTGAAGCTAACACCACCGATCAGGACCGCTGCAAACAATCCCAATGCAAATGGGCGCATCCCGATTTTGATGATTCCAGCGAACATTGAGGTCAAACCGACCGCAGCCATCGCCAGCAATAAGCATCGCTCAGCCGCTTCTTTAATAAACCAAACAATTTTATTCCACTGTGATAACTCGAGCATTCCAAACGGCTTATCGCCCATGTCTCCGACCGTGCGAATCGCCGACATCAAGGCAAAACCGACGATGAACCATGGAATCATCGCAAGATAGTTGATCTTCCTCGTATCGTCTTTCGTTCGTTCTGGACTGTATAGAATGCAGACGAGCGGAATCACCACGATCATGCACAGATTTCGAACCATCTTGGTGACTGTTGCTATATCAAGAGCAACGGGCGCATTGTACTGCGCCTCGTACATCATGCCCGCGCCGGCTACCTGTGCAGTTTCGTGAATTGACGTGCCGAGAAACAGTCCAGCGAGCTCAGGTTGTGTTGCGAATGCCTGATGTGCGAGGACCGGATAGATAAACATCGCCGCCAAACCAAATATGGTAATGCAGGAGACTGCGTAGCTAACTTCGGATTCGTTCGCTTTGATCAGCGGCGCAGTGGCGATAATTGCCGTACAACCGCAGATACTGGTGCCAACCGCTATCAAGCTGCTGAGCTGTCTCGACAAACCCATGTAGCGTCCAAGCAATCCAACCGTGAATAAACCAATTGCGATTGCGGCAATAACAAAGGGTAACGCGACCAATGTGAATTGCCCTGCTCCCATCAAACTCAATCGAATACCCAGCAGAATGATGCCTATACGCAGGATCGCTGAGGTACAGAACTTGAGGCCCGGTTGAATACTCTCCGGCAATTTGACCGTATTCGCGATCAGCATGCCCAGAACAATAGCCATCATTATTGCGCTGACAGGGCTCTTTGCAAATCCAAGAACTGCCACACCGAACCACGTCGCAACGTGGCCAGCCGCGATCGAAACGAATAGCGCAAGGCCAATACCCATCCACCAACCGGGGAATCTAAGGCTTTTGGTCACTTATAATTATTCCTTCTGAAAGTGTCGCGCAGGATCATACCGTATATCGATTGACGAATACTCTTCCCTACGGTTATTTCAGTAGGCAATATCAGTCATTCACACGCATCCGAGAAAAAATAATGTCTATGCCCCCATCATACGATGACGTCACTTTAAATCCGGATTACCGTGAGCTTTTGTCAGGTCTTACAGCAGTTTTCGACAGCGGCAAAACCAGAGACCTCACCTGGCGTCGCAACCAGATGCTAGCGATCGAAACAATGATGGCGGAGCGTGAAGCGGAAATTTTCGCCGCCCTTAAATCTGATCTCGGCAAGTCGGCGATGGAGGCGTTTACAACGGAAACGTCCTATGTCAGTAGCGACGCTGCATACAACCGGAAAAATCTTAGCCGCTGGACCCGAATCAAGCGCGTTCGGACGCCCGTGATTGGGCAGCCCGGCAGAAGCTGGATTCAGCCAGAACCCTTAGGAGTTGTGCTTGTTATCGGTGCCTGGAACTACCCTTTGCAGCTGACGCTCGCGGGAATGTCAGCCGCGATCGCCGCCGGCAATTGCGTCATCATCAAGCCGTCTGAACTCGCGCCGGCGACGTCTGCCATGATCGCGAAACTGATACCCGAATACCTCGATCCCGACTGCGTGAAAGTCGTTGAAGGTGCGGTACCCGAAACAACCGCCCTTCTCAACCTGAAGTTCGATCACATCCTCTACACCGGTGGCGGCAATGTCGCGAGAATAGTAATGAATGCCGCTGCCAAACACCTAACTCCTGTGACCTTGGAACTCGGCGGAAAGTCGCCTTGCGTTGTCATGCCGGATGCAAATCTCGAAGCAACGGCCAAGCGTATTGCCTGGGGTAAGTTTACCAACGCCGGTCAAACCTGTATCGCTCCCGACTACGTTCTGACCGATGCCGACACAGAAGCGCTGCTGATTCCGCTGCTGGCGAAAAACATCGAGGAAATGTTCGGCTACGATCCTCAAAAATCCGAATCCTATGGTCGTATGGTCAACACTGTACATTTCGAACGCGTGAGCGCACTGATAGAGTCAGGTCACGCGGTCATTGGCGGACAATTGGATGCCAGCGAAAAGTATATTGCCCCAACTGTGCTGACCGACGTTTCTCTCAGCAGTCCCATCATGCAAGAGGAGATATTCGGTCCGGTGCTTCCTTTCGTTCGGGCGAATAATCTTGAGGGCGCGATTGACATTATTCGTCGGCACGAGAAACCACTTTCGGCTTATATCTTTACCAACGACAAAGGCGCCGAAAAGAAATTCCTGGAACAAGTTAGCTCTGGCAGTGCCTGCGTCAATGACGTAATGATGTTCATGGCAGTTCATGACTTGCCATTTGGCGGCGTTGGGTCCAGTGGTATGGGCGCTTACAGTGGTCGATCAGGTTTTGAAACATTCAGCCACATGAAGTCGGTTATGAAACGAAGATGGTGGCCTGACCTAGCAGTCCGGTATGCGCCGTACACTGAGAAGAAATTCAAATTCTTACGAAGAATTAGATAAAAATTTTATTTGTATGGGATCTTTCAAATCACTTTCATCAATAAACTAATCGTGATTTTTTCATTGCTCGATCTTAGATTTCCAGTCATAGCCGACCTCATCACGGCTGATCGCTCACCACTCAAAAATATCGATGAGCTCCTCAACGTGGGCTTTGTTATGAAAGGCACCAAGGTCTATAAGGACTAGAATGAAGGCAAGTACTCTTCGCATCGGTTACCGCTACAGACCCGAGCGCCTGGCCAAGAAATACGATGCCGTCGTGATTGGATCTGGTATGGGCGGGCTAACGACAGCAGCGCTTCTTAGTGATCTTGGTTGGAAGGTCTGTGTTCTGGAACAACACTACACGGCCGGTGGCTATACACACTCCTACGAGCGCAATGGCTACGAGTGGGACGTCGGCGTGCACTACATCGGTGACGTTGGTGCGCAAACGCGCACTCGAAAAATGTTCGACTATTTGTCCAGCGGAAAAATTGATTGGGCGCCTATGGATGCAGAATATGACCGCTTCTATATTGGCGAAAAAGTATTCAACGCTAAAGCTGGAAAGGAAGAATTTCGCCTCAATCTGATCCGGCAATTCCCCGATGAAGAAAAAGCGATTGATCATTATCTCAAGCTGCTTAATAAGGCCGGAAACGCAATTCCCGCTTATGGAATGAAGCGTATTTTCAGCTTTTGGCAGTACGTCGCCATGTGGCCTTATCTGTTTTTAAAATCACCACGATGTCTATTCAGGAATACCTATGACGTTCTTAGTGAGCTCACTGATGATCAGGACCTGATCGCCGTTTTGTGTGGCCAGTGGGGCGACATGGGCCTGCCGCCAAAGCAATCAACCTTCATCGTTCACGCGATGATTGTCCGGCATTATCTGCATGGCGGTTATTATCCCATAGGAGGTTCATGGAAAATTTCGGAAAGTATTATTCCGAAAATCCAGGCGACCGGTGGCGATGTCTTTACCTACGCACGGGTCGAGCAAGTTAGTGTCGAAAATGGCAAGGTAGTCGGCGTAGAGATGGCTGATGGACATCGTATCGAATGTGAATGCGTAATCTCATCTGCAGGCGTCGGCAATACTTTTAAGCACTTACTCTCGGCGGATGTTGCTGGCAATGCAGGCTACAAACAGAAACTAAAGTCTGTCGAACCTAGCTCTGCATATCTCGGGGTCTACATCGGCTTACAAAGTACTGCCGAGGAACTCGGATTACCGAAAACGAATTTTTGGATCTACCCGGACAGCGACTACGATGGAGCTGTCGAGCGCTTCTCAGCGGGAGAGGACGACCAGTTTCCAGTTATTTACATTTCCTTTCCCTCTGCTAAGGATCCTGACTACATCAATCGGCACCCCGGAACCGCAACGATTGA
>Ga0209383_1000149_pt1 | contig 51181 bp, 45 predicted proteins | sample CoawatmetaG02DNA_FD_187510 | JGI IMG/M metagenome (GOLD analysis project Ga0209383, IMG submission 187510) | Marine microbial communities from the West Antarctic Peninsula - Coastal water metaG029-DNA (SPAdes) (version 2) | ecosystem: Environmental > Aquatic > Marine > Coastal ...
ACGTATTCACATCGATTAGTCCAACGCCAGGCCGAAGTTCGCAAGAACGGCACCTTGCCGTGGTTGCGCCCTGATGCAAAAAGCCAGGTCACATTCAATTACAGGAACGACAAGCCGGTATCCATTAACGCTGTCGTCTTGTCGTCGCAGCATGCGCCGGAAGTCTCAATGTCTGATTTGCGCGAAGGCATTATGGAAGAAATCATTAAGCCAGTCTTACCTCTGGAGCTCCTGAGCAGTGATACCCAGTATCACATCAACCCAACCGGTCGTTTCGAGATCGGCGGTCCAATGGGTGACTGCGGACTGACAGGACGGAAGATTATCGTCGACACCTATGGCGGCTCAGCTCGTCATGGTGGTGGCGCCTTCTCAGGTAAGGACCCGTCCAAGGTCGACCGGTCTGCTGCTTACGCCAGCCGCTATGTCGCAAAAAATATCGTTGCCGCCGGCCTCGCCGAGCGCTGCGAGATTCAAGTTTCCTACGCTATCGGCGTTGCTGAACCCACATCGATCAGCGTGCATAGTTTTGGTACCGGTACCATTTCGGATGTTAGAATGACGGAACTAATTCGCGAGTATTTCGATCTCACACCGTATGGTATTTTGAAGATGCTGGATCTATTGCGTCCGATTTATCGCCAGACGGCCGCCTACGGCCACTTCGGTCGCGAAGACATCGATCTCAGCTGGGAACGAACAGACAAAGCGGAAGCGCTAAGAGCCGCTGCTGCATAAACAAATATTTTTGGAGATACACCTATGAGCAGTGAACCTCAAACCATACAACAAAACGATTATAAAGTTGCCGATATGTCCTTGGCCGAATGGGGCCGTAAGGAAATTACGATTGCCGAAACCGAAATGCCAGGACTCATGGCATTGCGCGAAGAATATAAAGGCAAGAACCCTTTGGACGGCGTGCGTCTGACCGGTTGTCTGCACATGACGATTCAGACTGCCGTTCTTATCGAGACACTGCGCGAATTGGGAGCCGACATTCGCTGGTCATCTTGTAACATCTTCTCAACGCAAGATCATGCAGCGGCCGCTATTGCAGAGGCCGGTGTTCCGGTATTCGCATGGAAAGGCGAGTCAGAGGAAGAATACTGGTGGTGCGTCGAGCAGACCATCAACGGACCCTACGGCTGGCAACCGAACATGATTCTTGATGACGGCGGCGACCTCACAATGCGGTTGCATGAGAAGTACCCAGAGATTATGAAAGGTGTTAAAGGCCTGTCTGAAGAGACAACGACGGGCGTCAAACGCTTGTATGACATGATGAAAGACGGCTCGCTTGCTTGCCCTGCTTTCAACGTCAATGATTCCGTAACAAAATCTAAGTTCGACAACCTGTACGGTTGCCGAGAGTCGCTGGTCGACGGCATCAAGCGAGCGACAGATGTTATGATCGCTGGCAAGGTTGCAGTCGTCTGCGGTTACGGCGATGTAGGTAAAGGCTCCGCCCAGTCTCTGAAGGGTCTTGGCGCGATCGTATGGGTTACAGAAGTCGATCCTATTTGTGCACTACAAGCTGCGATGGAAGGCTACCGCGTCGTCAAATTCGACGACATCTGTGATCAAGTCGACATCGTTGTGACAGCAACAGGCAACCGCCATGTCGTTTCTGGTCCGCAGATGGACCGTATGAGAAATCAGGCGATCGTCTGCAATATCGGTCACTTCGACAATGAAATCGACGTTACCTACCTGAAACAATATGAGTGGGAAAACATCAAGCCACAGGTTGACCACATTATTTTTCCTGACGGCAAGAGAATTATCCTGCTCGCGGAAGGTCGTCTCGTAAACCTTGGCTGTGCAACTGGACACCCAAGTTTCGTCATGTCGAATTCGTTCACCAATCAGGTGCTTGCACAGATAGAGCTTTGGGAAAACGGCGAAAACTATGGGAAAGAGGTCTACGTGTTGCCGAAACATCTCGACGAAAAAGTCGCGCGGTTACACCTAGAACGCATCGGTGCGAAGCTCACTGAACTATCCGACGAACAAGCCGATTACATTGGCATTGAGAAGTCTGGACCTTACAAGCCGGAGCAATACCGCTACTAAGGCAAAAGTGTATCCCAGCAAACAAAGATGCAACTGACAGGGATTCGACTCAGGTGCTTCGCCTGACCGACCCGCACTTGTTCGCCAATTCCTCAGGCGAACTTCGAGGCACTGTCACCGCGGATTCGCTGCAACAGGTTCTTGACCGCTATTATAATGCCAGTGATTGGCGCGAATCTCGCGCGTTGATTAGTTGAGTGAGCTACCTGCAGTCCAGTAGGATGCACCCTCCTCAGGAGGAGATTAATGAGTCTATTTAGTAACGCCCAAGCAGTCATCGCCGGAGGCGTCAATTCGCCGGTTCGTGCATTCAACGGCGTCGGTGGTGAGCCGGTATTTATTTGTAGCGCCGCTGGCGCGTACCTCGAGAGCGAAGACGGTCGTCGCTTTATCGATTACGTCGGCTCGTGGGGACCTATGATCCTAGGTCACAGTCATCCGGACGTGATCGCAGCCGTTATCGAAACAGCGAAACGAGGTTTAAGTTTCGGTGCACCCTGCGTGCTCGAAACTCGCATCGCCGAAAAAATCTGTGAACTTGTGCCTTCAATAGACAAGGTCCGCATGGTCAGCTCTGGTACTGAAGCAACGATGAGCGCCATCAGACTGGCGCGAGGGCATACCGGACGAGACAAAATCATCAAGTTTGAAGGTTGTTATCATGGCCACTCAGACTCACTGTTGATCAAAGCTGGATCCGGGGCGCTTACGCTCGGCACTCCAAGCTCGCCAGGGGTTCCCGCTAGTCTGGCAGAACACACCATCACTTTACCGTTTAACGACATCGGTGCTCTTCGAACGGTATTCGGAGAGATTGGAGAGCAAATCGCCTGCGTAATAGTTGAGCCTGTGGCCGGCAATATGAATATGGTACCGCCCATCGCCGGCTTCCACGACGATTTACGCGAGCTCTGTACATCGTCCGGAACTATTCTTATTTTTGACGAAGTCATGACCGGTTTTCGGGTCGCCAAAGGTGGCGCCCAGTCAATACTCGGAATAACACCAGACCTAACAACACTCGGCAAGATCGTCGGTGGAGGCATGCCAGCGGCAGCCTTTGGTGGACGCGCCGACATCATGGCAAGCCTTGCTCCGGACGGACCGGTTTATCAGGCAGGAACATTATCAGGCAACCCGGTGGCTATGGCTGCGGGATTAGCAACATTGGAGGCGATAGACCAGGACGGATTCTATGAGTCTCTTAGCGCGAAGACGAAGCAGTTGGTCGATGGTCTTGCTTCAGCTGCGTTAGAAGCTGGCGTTTCAATGGCGACGGAATGCGAGGGCGGCATGTTTGGGCTGGTCTTTACCGACGCTCCATCAGTTCGTACTTTCGATCAGGTCGCCGCCGCTGATGTGAAGCGATTCAAGAAGTTCTTCCACGGCATGTTGAACGAAGGCGTGTATCTGGCCCCTTCTGCATTTGAAGCGGGTTTCGTTTCAGCCGCACACGGTGACGAAGAGATCAATGCGACGATTGCAGCCGCGCGAAAAGTATTTCCATTGATATAGCTTAATTAAGGGCGGTGCCTCGAATCTTACTCAGTGACTGGCAGGTCCACGAACAGAGTCCAGCTGCTCAACAACGAGATTTAGTCTTGCGATGGTGTCGCTATCCTCAAGACTCGTTTGCTTTTGGCGGAGGTCAATTGGCAGGATCTCAAGGAAACGATAGGAAACCCAAACCGCGTCGTCATAGCGATTATCTTGCGCTTCATACAATCGACCAAACTCTTCCAGCACATTCGCGAGCATTTTCGGTAAGAACTCGAATTCGGACGGTAACGCAAAGGATCTCTCCGCTTCGATTAGCTCAATCTCACCAACATTTAATCCATTTTTTTGGCGCTCGCTCGAGATCAGCCGAAATCGCTGCCCACCTTTGGCGGTGATGCCAAGTAGCCCATCACTGCCTTGATAAAAATCGGTAATCTTCGCCAGTGTGCCAACTTTGTACGTCGACGATTGGCTAGCATCATGGTCAGCTCGCATCAGTAAGATACCAAACGGCTCATCCGATTTCATACGCTCGCTCACCATATCGATATAACGGGATTCGAAAATCCGAAGTGGCAGCGGGCCATCAGGAAACAGCACTGCATTGAGAGGGAATATGGGTATACGCACTTGCCTAAGTATACGTGTAGATCAGGAGCCGCGAGCTCTCTGCAGCAGAGCGGTCAATGTTTGTCTGGCTGATCCGAAGCCGCCGTTGCTCATAAACACGATCCGATCGCCGCCCAATACTTTCTTCGACATGTCATTGGCCAGCTGGTCATAATCCGTGTGCATCAGCAACTTGCTGCCCAAGGACTCGAGCGACGCGTCGAAACCTTCACCCATATCATCCGGTCGATACATCCAGATCAGATCCGCATCTTTAAGCGAATTCGTCAAAGCATCATTGTGCACGCCGAGCTTCATAGTATTTGATCGTGGCTCGATGGCCACCACAACTCGATGGCCTGGATACCGCCGCCGCATCGACGCGATCGTCGTTTCGATCGCTGTAGGGTGATGCGCGAAATCGTCGTAGATAGCAATGTCAGTGACCGTCGCGGTGCGCTCCATCCGTCGTTTAACACCTTCAAAGCGCGACAATGCGTCAACCGCATGCTCGAATTCCACGCCAACGGATACGGCCGCTGCGACCGCCGCCATTGCGTTTTCAAGATTGTGGTAGCCACCCATTTGCCAGCGTGTTTCAGCTGCTGCACCGCCTGGGCTTCGCATACCGATATGTCGCTCTACTTTGTCGCCAAATCTTGCGGCCCAATCGGTATCATCCCGGGTCCCGAACGTTTGCACCGGCGTCCAGCATCCCATGTTGAATAAGCTCTGTAGATTTTCGTCAGCGCCATTGCTGATGATGTTGCCGTCCGCTGGCACCATGCGCAGCAATTGATGGAACTGCCACAGGATCGCATCCATATCCTTGTAGATATCCGCGTGATCGAACTCAAGATTATTAAGAATCAAAGTTTGCGGTCTGTAATGAACAAACTTCGCGCGCTTGTCGAAGAACGCTGTATCGTACTCGTCAGCTTCGACGACGAAAAATCGGGATTTTCCGAAGCGGGCCGAAGTGCCGAAGTTTATCGGAATACCACCGATCAGGAATCCGGGTTCGAGACCAGCATCCTCCAGAATCCAAGCAAGCATACTGGCGGTTGTCGTTTTTCCATGCGTACCGGCAACCGCGATTACGTGGCGATCGTGAAGAACGTTCTCCGCGAGCCACTCGGGTCCCGATGTATAGCGATGCTTGTTATTCAACATCGCCTCAACAACATCGACTCCACGACTCATCACATTGCCGACGACGACACAATCAGGATCAATCAACAGCTGATCAGCGTCAACACCTTCGTGAATATCGATCTCGAGTTCCTTGAGCTGCGTGCTCATCGGCGGGTAAACGTTGCGATCGCAGCCCGTAACCTTATGCCCCGCGGCACGCGCCAGCGCGGCGACTCCGCCCATGAATGTTCCACAAATTCCAAGTATGTGTATGTGCATGCTGTCCTATGCCGCCGGTCCAAACATTGGATTCAGATAAGCGAATAACTGCAGCTGCACGAAAAGCACTGCAATTGCGATCAGGAAGCCGAACACCCATTGCCGATCAATTGTACGGGCAATGATATGTCCTTCGACAGGAATCGACCACAACCAGATAATTTGCATCGCCAGCCCGGTCTCGTCGCTAGTCAGCACCGCAGGTAAGGCGACCTGAGCCAGAAGTAAGATAATGCTGAATATCACGCTGCAACCAAGAATCGTGGTAAAGCAGCGGATGATCCGTTCGCTCTGCCCAAGCGAATTGATAATGAGCGCGTATATCGCCAGTCCGGCCACGGCCAGTATCAAGTCGAACAAGAGACCTTCTTTCTGATTGGTTTCTATAATCATAGAAGCAACAATGCTGACCAGACACCAGAAGGCGGATACCATCAGTAATAAGACGGGCGAATGTGGAATGTCGCCCGGACCTTTGCGGAAGAAGATTATCTCGATGAACGCTTTGAATAGAGTTAGCACGCCGTCGATCATCGCATGTTAACCTCCAATTCTAAATCCTGAACGCGCTCCTCTTATGCCTGAATACCAGTTTGTCGATCATCCCGACAACATCAGCCAAAACATTACCGGACACGAACAACTCGGCGTCGATACAGAGTTCATGCGGGAAAAAACCTATTTCGCGCAGCTTTGCCTAGTGCAGATATCGACCCGCGATAGTATTTTCTGCGTTGATCCACTAGTCAAAAACAGTCAGACCGAATTCTGGAAGCAGCTGCTCTCGAGTAGCTGGGTCGTGCATTCCGCGCGGCAGGATATTGAAGTCGTTTCCCAAACGGTCGATGCGATGCCGAGTGAAATATTCGACACCCAAATAGCAGCAGGACTCATCGGCATGCCGGCGCAAGTGGGATATGCAGGACTGGTTAAAGAACTGTTTGATGTCAGCATGGCCAAATCACATACGCGCGCCGACTGGACACGACGACCCCTTGCCGAGGCCGTGTTGGATTATGCCGCTGAGGACGTCGAGTATTTACTTCCGGCGGCGGACATCTTGTCGGAAAAGCTCGATCAAAAAGGACGACTGGATTGGGCGCGTCAAGATTCCGCGCTATTACTTGACCCGGCGCTGTATGATATTTCCGGCGAAACTGCGATCGACCGCCTGAAAGGTGCCCGAAACTTTCACGGCGCCAAACGTGCAGCGGCTGTGCGCCTCGCCACCTGGCGAGAAGAAGAAGCCATCCGCCGCAATCGTCCGCGACAATGGATTGTCCGTGACAACGTACTGCTCGACATAGCGTACAAGTCACCCACCTCCGAAAAACAGCTTTCCGAAATCGAAGGCGTGCCGCCCAAACTCCTGGCCCGCGTCGGCAAGCAACTTATCGATATCGTTGCCGCATCAAACGACTCCGACAATAACTATCAACCACCGCGACCACCTGACGAAACTCAGAAAGCGCTTTTGAAGGAAATGCAGTCGACAGTTGCAGAGTGCGCGAAAGACCTAGGACTCGCCACAGAAACAGTCGCATCAAAACGCGAACTATCGTCAGTAATCATCTCGGGAAATCGAGACACGAGAGTCTTTAATGGCTGGCGGCGGGAATTAATCGGAGAGCGATTACTACAAATGTTCTAAATCAGAACGTGGGACACAGCGCAGCAATAGGCCGCGAGCGCATTTCAGGCTAAAAGAGCGGCCTAGTAACCACATCGTACCCCTTCCGAACTAGACCAGCGCTCCAGTCAACCGTTCGTAAACTTCGTCGATTGAGCCTACCGCATCTATCGTAACCAGCTTCTGGCGATCTCGATAGAAATCGATCAGTGGTTCCGTGTTTTCGCGATAAACAGACAGACGGTTGCCAATCGTGTCTTCATTGTCATCTTCGCGATGAACTAATTGGCCGCCGGCATTCGTGCACTCATCCAGCTCCTCTTGTGATGAGAAGTAGATGTTCAGAAGTTTGCCCGTTATGGAGCAGGTTCTGCGGCCTGTTAAACGCTTCATAAGAATGTCGAAATCGACGTCCATTAAAACTGCCGTATCGAGCGGCGTGCCCATTTGGTCCAGCAGATTTTCCAGATCGAGAGATTGCTGTTTCGTGCGCGGGAAGCCGTCGAGGATGAAGCCATCCTCGGCATCCACTTTTACGAGTCGTTCGCTGATGATCCCGAGGACGACTTCATCCGGGAGTAAATTGCCAGCATCCATGACGGCTTTTGCCTTGAGACCAAAGCGCGTGCCGTTGACCACTGCTTCACGCAGCATGTCGCCTGTTGAAATCTGCGGAATGTTTCTATCCGCCATCAATTTTTTGGCCTGAGTACCTTTGCCCGATCCGGGCGCGCCCAGTAGTACGATTCGCATCTTTAGATTCTCTTATTTATTCGACGTTTTGCCAGTTATTGGCTGAGGCGAAGTACGCTACCGAGAAAGGACATTGGGGTCAATGCGAGGTATCATCTCACGCCTTAATTCAATGTAATGGGGAATCGAACACAATGTCTGCACGGAATGCCTTTTACGCCCAATCGGGCGGTGTCACCGCTGTCATCAACGCTAGCGCCTGTGGCGTCATCGAAACAGCCCGCAAGTACACGAACAAGATCGCAAACGTATACGCCGGGCGAAATGGCATCATCGGTGCGTTAACCGAAGACATGATTGACACCAGCAAGGAAAGTGCAGCAGCGATAGCAGCGCTTATGTATACGCCTGGCGGAGCCTTCGGATCAGCCCGCTATAAGTTGAAGGGTCTCGAAGAGAACCGTGCCGAGTACGAGCGCTTGATCGAAGTCTTTAAAGCGCACGATATCGGCTACTTCTTTTACAACGGCGGCAACGATTCAATGGACACAGCACATAAGGTGTCGCAAATATCCAAGAGCATGGGTTATCCGGTCATCTGTCTTGGCGTGCCGAAAACGGTCGATAACGACCTGCCTGTCACTGATAATTGCCCGGGATTTGGCTCCGTTGCTAAATACATTGCGGTATCGACACAGGAGGCAGCTATGGACGTCATGTCAATGTCCATGACCTCAACCAAGGTATTCATTCTCGAGGTCATGGGACGTCATGCTGGCTGGATCGCGGCGGCCGGTGGACTCGCTGGAAAGAATCCTGAGGACGCGCCACATATCATCTTATTTCCCGAGATACCGTTCAAGAAACGTGAGTTTCTCAAGAAGGTTCGGGATTGTGTGGAGAAGTACGACTTCTGCGTGATCGTGGTGAGTGAGGGCGCTGCCTATGCGAATGGCAAATTCCTTGCTGAGGCCGGTACCCGGGACGCATTTGGACATGCTCAACTCGGCGGCGTCGCGCCGGTCATTGCCAATATGGTTCGCGAGAAGCTGGGCTACAAATTCCATTACGCAATTGCCGACTACCTACAACGCTCTGCGCGCCACATCGCCTCGGACGTTGATGTGAAGCAGGCTTACGCTGTCGGCAAAGCAGCTGTTCAATACGCGCTGCAGAACAAAACAGCGGTCATGCCCGTCATCAAACGTGTTTCACAAAAGCCGTATCGCTGGAAGATCGAATCGGCGGCACTTGGCCGAATTGCGAACAAAGAAAAAATGCTGCCCCGTCACTACATCACAAAGGACGGATTTGGCATCACCGAAGCAGGCCGCCGTTATCTGGAACCGCTGATAAAGGGGGAGAATTACCCACCATATATCAATGGCTTACCGAAGGTCGCCAAGCTCAAAAACAAGCCGGTCAAGCCGCTGACTGGAACAAAATTTGTGGTATGATGCGCAGCCGTTATGGTCTGTAATCGCTTATTTTTTGGGTCGAAAAAAACCATGACTGGATTAAAAACAAAAACTTAGACTTTAGCGAACGACACTTTGACGCCGATAATAAGTCGGTGGCAGCTCTGGTGGCGTTCGATTTTTCGCTTCACACATGTCAGGAGACGACCGAATGAATGACGAGATGGCCCTTTGGCTCTCAATTGGGGGTGGGTTACTCGCGGTGCTATACGGAATTATTTCTACTCAGTGGGTCATTAAACAACCGGCCGGCAACGCCCGCATGCAAGAAATCCAGCAAGCAATTCAAGAAGGCGCTAATGCGTATATGAATCGTCAGTACATGACGATCGGTGTCGTTGGCGTCGTTCTATTCATCGCTTTGACCTTCGTGCTTGGCTGGACCATCGCGATCGGATTCGCGATCGGCGCGCTCCTCTCCGCTCTGGCTGGCTATATCGGAATGTTTGTTTCGGTTCGAGCCAATGCGCGTACAGCCCAGGCTGCAACTTTAGGCGTGAATCCTGCGCTGAAAGTCGCGTTCCGCGGCGGTGCTATTACGGGCATGCTCGTTGTCGGTCTTGGTCTGCTGGGTGTTGCTGGTTACTACATGGTTCTGTTGAACATGGGATACAGCACGGACGACGCGATTCATGCGTTGATTGGCCTCGCATTCGGTGGCTCTCTGATTTCAATCTTCGCTCGCCTCGGCGGCGGCATCTTCACCAAGGGTGCAGATGTTGGTGCTGATCTGGTGGGTAAAGTTGAAGCCGGTATTCCAGAAGACGATGCGCGCAATCCAGGTGTTATCGCAGACAATGTCGGCGATAACGTCGGCGATTGTGCGGGTATGGCAGCCGACTTGTTCGAGACTTACGCGGTAACCATCATCGCTACCATGCTGCTCGGCGGCCTTGTTGCAGCGACCTACGGCTCTGAAGCGATTGTTTACCCATTGGTACTTGGCGCGGTTTCGATCGTCGCTTCAATTGTCGGTACCTTCTTTGTTAAAACCTCAGATGGCGGCAAGGTTATGGGTGCTTTGTACAAAGGCATGATCGTGGCAGCCATTCTCGCGGTGATAGCGTTCTACTTCATCACCAACAAAATGATGACTGGCAGTGGCAATGCGATGGGCATTTACTATTCATCGCTTATCGGGTTAGCGCTGACAGCCGCTTTGGTTGTTATCACAGAGTACTACACCAGTACTGAGTACGGACCTGTGAAGACGATCGCTAACGCGTCTTTGACCGGTGACGCGACCAATATCATTGCGGGCCTTGGTATCTCAATGAAAGCAACAGCACTGCCGGTACTCGCTGTTTGTGCCAGCATCTGGGGCGCATTTCAACTGGCACCCGCTGGTGACAATCTTGCTGGCCTCTACAACGTTGCTATTGCAGCAACCGCAATGTTGTCGATGACGGGTATGATTGTTGCTCTTGATGCTTTCGGTCCAATCACAGATAACGCCGGTGGTATTGCTGAAATGGCAGAGCTCCCAGCAGAAGTTCGCACCATTACAGACCAGCTCGATGCCGTTGGTAACACGACCAAAGCCGTCACCAAGGGTTACGCAATTGGCTCCGCTGGTCTTGCGGCTCTGATTCTATTTGCTGATTACACGAACGCATTGGATAAAGCTGGCATTGATTCGGTGTTCATGCTGAATGATTATATGGTTATTATTGGCCTATTCATCGGCGGCATGGTGCCGTTCCTGTTTGGCGCCATGGCGATGGAAGCTGTCGGACGTGCCGCGGCTTCAGTTGTTACCGAAGTTCGTCGTCAGTTCAGAGAAATTCCAGGCATCATGGAAGGTACTGGCAAGCCCGACTACAGTCGTGCGGTCGACCTACTGACCAAATCTGCGATCAAGGAAATGATTGTTCCTTCGTTGCTGCCGATCCTCGTACCGTTGATCGTTGGTTTGTTGCTTGGACCGAAAGCGCTGGGCGGCTTGCTGCTCGGTACAATCATTACGGGACTCTTCCTTGCTATCTCAATGACCGCCGGTGGTGGTGCATGGGATAACGCCAAGAAGTACATTGAAGACGGTAACTGCGGCGGCAAGGGCTCTGATGCTCACAAAGCCGCAATCACGGGCGACACTGTGGGTGATCCGTATAAGGATACGGCTGGCCCTGCAATCAACCCATTGATCAAGATCATCAACATCGTTGCATTGCTGATGGTTCCGCTTCTGTAAGCTGCACTAGCAAAATTCGATCATAAAAATCCGCTGAATTCGTTCAGCGGATTTTTTTATGTGCCGGAGGTTTTGCTAGGAAGTAATCGTTTAGCACCGATACCGATACCCACCAACAATCCGCCAGCGAGAAAACCGAAAAAACCGTTAAATCCTATTGGCGCGAGTGCAGCGACGGCACTACCGGTAGCGTCAAACCCGTGAGCAAGCTCCACAACATGATGCAATGCCTCGGCAACGGGCGGTATACCGTGCACAAGGATGCCGCCGCCCACCAGGAACATCGCGACCGTACCGACAAATGACAAGGTCCTCATGAACTTCGGCGCGAAGCGCAATATCCATTCACCGAGCCAATGCTGGAATCGAGTCCATTGGGAATCGCCTTGCTTGTCGAGAAGATGCATGCCGATGTCATCGAGTTTCACGATGGCTGCGACCAGACCATAAACCCCTATCGTTATCAGCGTTGCAATGATGGACAACACCGCGATGCGTGTAATGAGATCCGCGTCTTGCACCGTACCAAGGACGATAACAATGATCTCGGCCGATAAAATTGCGTCAGTACGTATCGCGCCTCGAATACGTTTTTTCTCGAAGGCAACCATATCCACGCTTTCGTCGCTGACGGCCTGCAGGCGCTCCTCATGCTCATCTTCCGACGCTGGATGCGATGAGTGGTGAGCAACTTTTTCGAAACCTTCGTAGCACAGGAACGCGCCTCCAAGCATGAGCAACGGCGTAATAACCCACGGTATGAAGGCGCTTAGTACCAAGGCTATAGGCACCATGATCAGCTTATTGAATGCCGAGCCTTTAAATACTGCCCATACAACGGGTAGCTCACGTTCCGCACGAACGCCAGTCACTTGCTCTGCATTGAGTGCCAGATCGTCACCGAGGACACCGGCCGTTTTTTTCGCTGCAACTTTGGTTAGAAGGGACACATCATCCAGCAGTGTCGCTATGTCATCGAGCAGTGCTAAGAGACTGGATCCGGCCAAAAGAACTTCCTCGCTTTAATATAGACAAGCACATCGTATCGCTTCATCGCCCTAAAAGCTCAGTGTCGGCATGCGCAGAACGGTGTACATGCACTACTCTATGGCGCAAAATTGAGACTTGAATCATTGCCGAACCCTACCGGCTGAATGCACTCTAAGGAAGAACTCCTTATCAATGACGCTGATTGTTCGGCATTAAAGTGCTCGATTTTCAGCTTTGGTTATTTTTTTAACGATCTACAGGTAATCCAAGCATGAATATAGATTTCGCCCGACAGCAAATGATTGAACAGCAAATTCGCGCTTGGGATGTCCTCGACACGAACGTGCTTGACGGATTGAGAGAAGTGCGAAGAGAGCTGTTTGTCCCCGCTGGGTTCGAGACACTCGCATTTGCTGATGCCGGGATTCCGATAGGCCATGGCGAAGTCATGATGACACCGACGATTGAAGGTCGGGTGCTGCAAACACTCGCCCTAGCTGGTGGCGAAAACGTACTTGAGATCGGAACAGGAAGTGGCTTCCTAACGGCGTGTCTCGCGAGATTATCAACGCATGTAACGAGTATTGATATTCACGACGACTTTCTGGACGCAGCACGACAACGCCTCGACGATTGCGATATCGAAAACGTGCATCTGCTGAGAATGAATGCCATGCGAGAGCTTCCCGAAGGGACGTTTGACGCAATCGCGGTTACGGGCTCAATTCAGACTCTTGATCCGCGATTCGCGAACGCCTTGGCGCCCGGCGGACGCTTGTTCGTCATCGTTGGTGATTCACCTGCGATGGCCGCTACGCGCGTGACACGAATTGACGAGGATAAGCTGCAAAACGATACTATGTTTGAAATCGATCTCGCGCCATTAACGAACGGCGCTTTACTGCCGCAGTTTTCATTCTAAGAAGATAATTCAACATTAGGCGAAACTAGTTACGCACTTGTTGCATTCAAGCTGCGATAGGAAAGCATTCTAACTAGAGTATTGATGTAATAGACTATAAGACTTAGGCCATCTGGCAGTTCAATTCCGAAACGGGCAAAGATGAAAAAAGTTAATAAAATCAAAATATTACTATTGACCTTTGGCATTTTCATGCTTGCGGGTCCAGCTCACACAGCCTCATTGCTGGAAATTTATCAGCAAGCTTTGCAGGGAGACCCGCAGATTCACGAGGCAGAGGCTAGGCGACTCGCTTCACTTGAGGCCATGCCACAGGCTCGCGGTGTTCTGATGCCCCAGATTCGGGCAACAGGAAGTTGGGATGACACGAACATCTCGGGATCGAGTTTCTCAATTATCGATCAAGCGAAGCGGACGTTCGATCAGGACTCCACCAACACGAACTGGGGTGTCAGCCTCAGACAGTCCGTGTTTCGCTGGGACCAGATCGTCAACCTTAGACGTGCTGACAAAACGGTAGCGAAAGCGGAGGCCGTTCGCGAAGCGGCGCAACAAGACCTCATTGTCCGAGTAGCGCAGCGCTATTTCGACGTCCTTGCTGCCGAAGACCGGCTGACGTCCAGACAAGCCAACGGCGAAGCTATCGCGCGACAATTAGAGCAAGCAAAGCAACGATTCGACGTTGGTTTGATCGCAATTACAGACGTGCAGGAGTCCCAGGCTGCGTACGATCAATCAGCAGCCGATGTAATTAGCTCGAAGCGAGCCCTCGCCACCGCACGCGAGTTCATGCGTGAGATTACTGGGCAATACGTCGCGAAACTCGATGCCCCGGGCGAAGACTTTCCATTACTCAATCCAATACCGAACAATGAGGAGAGCTGGGTCAACCTGTCATTGGGGCAAAACCTTAATCTTATTGCCAGCCGACTCGACGAGAAACTCGCCCGGGACGAAATATCGTTCCGTCGAAACGGCTATTATCCGTCACTCGACCTGATCGTCAGCACCGGCAAGTCAACATCGGAAGGTGACGCGTTCGTAACCCCCGGCACTGGCATGAGCTTTTTTGATGACACCAATACGCGTGATCAAATATCACTGCAACTCACTGTACCGTTATTTACTGGTGGGTATAATTCATCGCGGGTGAGGGAAGCTGTCTACCTGCACCGCGCCAGCCGTGAGCAATTGCAACGCGTAACGCGTGAAACGGAACGTCAGGCGCGTGATGCGTATCTCGGCGTCAATTCTGAGATGAGTCGCGTAAGAGCGCTTGACCAAGCGGTGACATCCAGTCAAACAGCGTTGCAGGCAACGCAGGCCGGTTACGAAGTAGGTACAAGAACGATTGTTGAAGTGCTCAACTCACAATTTTCCTTGTACGTCGCGATCACAAATTTCTACCAAAGCCGTTACGACTACATCATGAACGCTCTACGACTAAAGCAGTCTGCAGGTACATTGCGGGTGCAGGATCTGGAACTAATCAACAAATGGCTTAGAGATCGCGCGTCCCCTGAAGAAGCTCAGGCCCAAAGAGTGGAAAGCTCTTAGTCTATAGCCTGACTATTGAGAAGCGGCTCCAGCAATACCAAGAGTCGCTGCAGTGAACCGCTGTTTTGCTCGACTACCTTCAATCCTCTTTTGCCCATCTTGGTCGCTTCATCCGGATCGTCCAATAACACCAAAACGGCAGCGGCCAGCTCAACTCCATTCGCGACGACGACGCATGCATCGTGTTTGACGAAATTTTCAGCGATCTCCTCAGTATTAAAAAGATACAGTCCTGTGATGATCGGTAATTCTTGTATCGCCGGCTCGAGTAAATTGTGACCACCGATCGGCACTAAGCTTCCGCCGATAAATGAAATATCGCTGGCCGCAAAGAAAAGCGGAACTTCGCCCATGGTGTTCACGAGAAAAACTTCAGTGGATGCAGTAGCAGGTTGGTCGCTAGTTCTGGACACAACTGTGAATGAAGACTTTTCAATCAGCTCTCTCACCTCGGGAAATCGCTCCGGATGACGTGGGACCAGTACCAACAACAGATCTGGGTGTGCCTTGAGTAAAATACGGTGCGCTTCAAGGACCTGTTGCTCCTCACCTCTGTGAGTACTCACAGCAATCCAGACAGGTCGGCACGCGAAAAGTGCACTCCGTAACTGCTTGCCTCGACTAACAATGGCTTGATCAAACTCGATATCAAATTTGATGTTACCTGTTACGTGCGTACGCTCGGGGTCTGCGCCCAACTCAAGAAAACGACTGGCATCTGCCTGGGATTGCGCTGCAATAATAATACCGTGCGACAAGGTCTCTCGAATGAGTGGCACCAATCGCCGGTAACCGGGAATTGATTTGGGAGATATGCGTGCGCTGACAAGAATCAATGGGATACTGCGAACACCGCAACCGCGGTAGAGGTTCGGCCAGATCTCGGTCTCCATTATCATGGCTACTCGTGGTTTGACCGATGTGAAAAAGCTGCGAATAGCATTCGGAAACTCGAACGGCATATAGCAATGCACTACTGCTTCACCGAACAACTCGACAACTCGAGATGCGCCTGTCGGCGTCACGGTAGTAACAATAATTTTTTGTAGAGGAAAGCGCTGCATCAGTACATGAATAAGTGGCACCGCTGCTTGCACTTCGCCAACTGAAACCGCGTGGATCCAAATACTGTCTTGGAGTTTCGGAAAGCCAAATCCGAATCGCTGCATCAATCTGTCCCGATACGAGCGGTTGACAATGCCTCCACTGATCCAGTAAACGGCTAATGGGATCAGTAATAGATACGTAAGAAAGTTATAAAGAAAGCGCACTAGTCTCGGAGCTTGTCGATGATACGACTAGATGAATGCCCGTCACGAAAAGCCAGCACTTGTACCTTGCCGCCATTATTAAGAACGTCTTTCGCTCCTGCAATATCGTCTGGCTTGTAATCACCACCTTTGACAAGCACATCAGGAAGGACATCCACGATCAATGATGCTGGCGTATCGTCGGAAAAAGGCACGGCCCAATCGACTGCGGCCAATCCAGCAAGAACCAGCAATCGATCCTCAATCGAATTAATGGGTCTCGATTCGCCTTTCAGTCGTTTGACTGACGCGTCGTCGTTTACAGCGACGATCAAACGATCGCCTAGCCCTTTTGCCTCTTCCAAATAGGAGACGTGACCGGCGTGCAATATATCAAAGCAGCCGTTAGTCATAATGATCGTCTCGTCTCGCTCGCGCGCTTCCGACACCATTAACTTGAGCTCGTCGAGCCCGACAACCCCGCGCCCGCCTTCGCCGCGTTGATGTAAGGCAATACTGATCTCACCTGGCGTAACGGTTGCTACACCGATCTTACGGACAACAAGGCCAGCCGCAACGTTTGCCAGAGCGGCGGAAGACGCCATATTATGGCCACTGGCCAACGCGCCAGCTAGTGTCGCGATAACCGTATCGCCGGCACCCGTTACGTCATAGACCTCGCGAGCCTGCGTCGAAAGGAATACCGGCTCCATGTCGGCCTCGATTAATAACATTCCTTTTTCGCTGCGAGTGACCAATATCGCATCGAGATCAAGATCGTCGATCATTTCATACGCTCGACTGACCAGTTCTTCATCTGACTCACAAACGCCCGCGACCGCTTCAAATTCCGCCTGATTCGGCGTGATCAAAGATGCTCCACGATAGCGTTCAAAATCGCTGCCCTTGGGGTCAACCAGTGCTGGCACCTGAGCTTCCCGGCAGGCTGAGATCATCGCCTCGATATTACTCAAGGCACCCTTACCGTAATCAGACAAAACCACAGCACCAGCACCCAATATCAATTTCTTCAAGACAGCGGCAACCTCGTCGCCATGCATCACTGCCGCATGTTCTTCGTCGAGACGAATGAGTTGCTGACCACGACTCTGGACTCGCGTTTTGGTAATGGTTGGTCGATCGCTGACGCGGTGAAAGTGGCACTCGATGCCACGCTTCACCAAAATATCCTGCAACACGCTTCCCGCGTCATCCTCGCCAACTACGCCAACAAGACACGTACTGCCGCCGAGGCTCGCAAGATTGACTGCGACGTTGGCAGCGCCGCCGGGTCGGTCGTCCGTTTCTTGGATATGAACAACGGGAACAGGTGCCTCTGGAGAGATGCGACCGGTTGAGCCAAACAGATAACGATCGAGCATCACGTCGCCGGCTACGACCACGTGTGTCTTTGAAAAATCAGGAATAGTTATAGCCACGCGCGGACTTTACCACGATCGCCCAGCGTTGGCCGCTGGCCTGACGCCGCTGGCTCGCTACCCTTAGCCTAACCGCATTTGCTGTCGCCGCACGACAGGCAGGTCTGGCAGCCGTCCATCATAATCACAGCGGCGGTGCTGCATTTACTGCAAAGCAGTGCGCCTTCAGGATACGTGCTGTCCGCAAACGCATCTTGCTGCTTTTTAGATTCTTCAAACTCCACGCGTTTCTCGGCGATCAACTGTTGCTGGCCTGCATCCAATTCTGGCGAAGCCAGCATACCGATCATGATTAGGTGTTTTTCAACAACGTGACCGAGTTCAGCAATAATTGATGGCATGAATTTACCACCCGGCTGCCAATAGCCGCCACGCGGATCGAATACAGCCTTCAGTTCCTCCACCAAGAATGTCACGTCGCCACCTTTACGAAATACCGCTGAAATAATTCGGGTCAGCGCCACTATCCATTGATAGTGATCAAGATTCTTGGAATTGATGAAGACCTCGAAGGGTCGACGTTTCTCGTATTCCGTACCTTCATTAAGAATAATGTCATTAATCGTCACGTACATCGCATGGTCGGAAACCGGCGTCTTCACTTTGTAGGTGGAGCCGATTAGCATCTCGGGACGCTCAAGCTTTTCGTGCATGCGAATCACTTCGGCACGATCACCGCCACCTTCGCGAGGGAAGTCTTTCCTAGTCTCTTTCTTTTCGGCCTCCGGCTGATTTACCGCATAGCCCACAATTTTCTTGTCTACTTTGATCATTAATTACTTACCGTTCAAAACTTACCGTAATAGCCTTCTTTCAAGGCATCAAACAAATTAGCAGCCGTATGCACTTCACCATCGTACTCAATTTCTTCGTCGCCCTTAAGGTCAACCGTTGAGCCGTCGTCAAGCGTAAACGTGTACTTCGTATTCTTGAGGTCTTTCTCTTTCACGAGAACGCCTTGGAACGCTTCCGGATTAAATCGGAACGTTGTACAGCCCTTCAAGCCTTGCTGATACGCATACAAATAGATGTCTTTGAAGTCATCGTAGTTGTAATCGGTCGGTACGTTCGCTGTCTTGGAAATCGAAGAATCGATCCATTTTTGTGCCGCCGCCTGAATATCCACGTGCTGTTTTGGCGATACCTCATCAGTTGTGATGAAGTATTCCGGCAGATTGCCAGGACCTGCGTCGTCGCCCATCCCGCCCGGCATTGCCCCGGCGTCAATTGCCTCGCGGTAAGCGAGCAGCTCGAATGAGAAGACGTCGACTTTTTCCTTGGTCTTTTTGCCCTGACGAATCACGTTGCGAAAATAGTGATGCGCGAAGCTCGGCTCAATACCATTACTGGCATTATTCGCCAGCGACAGAGAAATCGTGCCCGTCGGTGCAATTGAACTGTGATGCGTGAAGCGTGCACCTGTTTCGGCGAGCTTTTCAACCAGCTCTGGCGCCTCGGCAGCCACCTGCTGCATGTAGCGACTGTAGCGCGCGTGCAATACACGTCCTGGTACTTTGTCGCCAGTCTGGTAACCATCATCACGCATTTCGGGGCGCTTACGCAGCATTGCATCGGTCACTTCAAAGTTCTCGTTCATTATCGGCGCCGGGCCTTTTTCTTTGGCCAGCTCAAGAGCTTCCTCCCAACCAGCAATCGCCAACTGGCGCGAAACCTCTTCTGTGAACTCAACGGCCGCCGGCTCGCCGTATTTCATACGCATCATTGTGATCGACGAACCAAGACCTAAAAAGCCCATGCCATGGCGACGTTTACGCTCAATTTCATTACGTTGCTGAGGCAACGGTAACCCGTTAATTTCAACAACATTGTCGAGCATTCGCGTAAAGACTTTTACTACCTTGCGGAAGTTGTCCCAATCGAACGCGGCTTCCTCGGTAAACGGCTTGCTAACAAAGCGCGTTAGATTCACCGATCCCAACAAGCAGGAACCGTATGGTGGCAATGGCTGTTCGCCACACGGATTGGTGGCGCGAATGTTCTCGCAGAACCAATTGTTGTTCATTTCATTAACTTTATCGATGAGCACGAAGCCGGGCTCCGCGAAATCGTAAGTCAATGCCATGATGATGTCCCAGACTCGGCGAGCCGGCAGTACTTTGTAAATTTTACACGCCGCCAAACCTTCACTGCTCGTTACGTAGTTGCCAGCCTCAGGCCATTCTCGCCATACAAACTGTGATTCATCAGAAGTATCGAGCCCGTCGGTTTCAACTTCTTTCGGCGTAACCGGAAACGCAAGCTTCCATTCGCCTTCATTGATGACCGCCTGCATGAATTCATCGGTTATAAGTAAGGACAGATTGAACTGCCGCAAACGACCGTTTTCGCGCTTGGCGCGAATGAACTCCATGACATCTGGATGACCGACGTCGAATGTACCCATTTGCGCGCCACGGCGACCACCGGCCGACGACACGGTAAAACACATCTTGTCGTAGATATCCATGAATGACAGCGGACCCGATGTGTACGCGCCGGCTCCTGTCACATAGGCCCCTTTCGGGCGCAATGTCGAGAACTCATAGCCGATCCCACAACCGGCCTTTAGAGTTAGTCCTGCCTCATGAACCTTGTTGAGAATATTGTCCATCGAATCACCAACGGTGCCGGACACCGTACAGTTGATCGTGGAAGTTGCTGGCTTGTGCTCGAGAGCACCCGCATTGGAAATAATACGGCCAGCCGGAATTGCACCAGATCGAAGTGCCCAGACGAATTCTTTAAAATAGTGTTCACGCTTTGATTCGGTCTCTACATCAGCCAGCGCCGCAGCAACTCGCTTGTAGGTATCGTCAATATTCTCATCAATCTTCGAGCCGTCTTTGGCTGTCAGACGATACTTCACATCCCATATATCCAGGGATGCGGGTTGAAATTGCATGTCGGTAACCGTGTGCGTATCCAAATTCACAGCTGACTTCATCTGTCCTCTTACCCCCCTTCGGAGACCCCCAAATACATTATGACTAGCTTTTTTTTAACAAAAGATCCCCGCTCGCCGACGGCCAGAAAACGTGCGGCGAGAGCCGTAAACGGCCTCTTCCCTCTTTAGAGTAGACACAAGATGTTGTGTCTGAACGCAGATAAGATTATGCCCGAATGGGACTTCTGTCAAGCATTTTACGTATTTAATTGTTAGTGCCTTTTTTATAAAAAATCAATGACTTACGATAATATCGCGAGTAAGTTCTTTAAAAATAGGGCAAAAAAAATAGTACTTTCATTGAATTTCACCGCCACTAGATATAGTGGCAATGTTCAGGATCAAATTTTAGCACCCATATCGCGCAAATGGCTGCATTTTTCACAAAATTACCCCCTTGAAATACATTTCAGAGCCCCGAAATCTGCGTTCAGTATCGTAATATTTTTAGGAGAACACCCCCCACGCTTACGTAGCCTCAGGCCCGGCAGAGTGCCGTCAAGGCCACATGAGAGGAGCAAAAAAATATATCCAATCGCGACGGATAAGCGCGGTCAGTCATCTTTATTTAAGCTTATAATTTCATTTAGCCCGTTTGTTTACGATTGATTCAGCTATCTGACTCTAATCTGGACATGACCCACAGCATGGATAGAGATTAAATATGACGTCCAAAACACGATTTTTTCTTCCCGCATTGCTTATTGCGCTGATCTGCACATCACTTGCCACCGCGGCCCTGCCGCAAGGCGCCAAGGGTCAGCCAGTGATCAGCCTTGCCCCATTAGTCGAGGAAGTCTCACCCGCAGTCGTTAATATTCGCGTCAGTCAAACCGTGACACGCCGTAATTCGTTTGAGAATGACGCTTTTCGACGCTTTTTCGGACTTCCTGATGGTGGTGGCAGTGGCGGTGCGCAGGAAGTTGCTAGCGCCGGTTCCGGTGTCATAGTCGATGCCGAACGAGGATATATCCTGACGAATCATCATGTCGTCGGCGACGCGGATGCCATTAAGATCTCGTTGATGGATGGCACCGTCCACGATGCTGAGATCGTCGGCTCTGATCCGGCAACGGACATTGCCGTTATCAAGGTCGACGCGGATGGCCTAACCGAAATGGCCATCGGTGACTCCACAGGAGCCAGGGTGGGCGATTTCGTCATTGCGATCGGCAATCCGTTCGGTCTCGGCCATACAGTGACCTCCGGTATTATCAGTGCACTCGGACGCTCGGGCATTAGCAGAGATGGCTACGAGGATTTCATCCAGACCGACGCATCAATTAACCCCGGTAACTCCGGTGGCGCGCTGGTTAATATGAGCGGCGAATTGATCGGCATCAACTCAGCCATCATCAGTCGATCGGGTGGCAATGTTGGAATCGGATTCGCGGTACCTACGGAAATCGCTGGTTCTATAATGAGGCAAATTCTGGACTTCGGTGAAATCAGACGCGGACTTCTGGGTGTCAATATTCAGACGATTGATGCCGAAGATGCAGAGGCGTTGGGCAATGATATCGATAGTGGCGCTCTGATCACCGGCATACAGGCCGATTCCGCGGCGGAGCACGCCGGACTGCAAGTCGGTGACATCATTATCGATGTCAACGACAAGAAGGTCGACGGTGCACCTCAGCTTAGAAACCGCATCGGTCTACTAAGGTCCGGCGAGCAAATCGAAATCAGATACCTGCGCGATAACAAATCGCATTCAACCAAGGCGGAACTCGGTCGGAAGCAGAGTCAGGTCGTTTTGGGCGAAGAAATTCATCCTGGGCTGGCGGGCTCCAGCTTCTCTCTAGCCTCAACGTCAAGTGATAGCGGCATCGAAATTGGCGAAGTTCAGGAAGGCACTCCAGCCGCACAACGGGGGCTTCGTACTGGCGACTTGATTACGCATGTCAACCGAGCGCCGGTTGAAGACCTGGACGACCTGCGAGAAATCGCTTCTCGCTACAATATTTTATTCCTGAATATCCGTCGCGGTGACAGAGCGTTGATGTTTCAAATTCGCTAGACTCGAGTTTCGTTATTGAGGTATCCACCTGACCCAGGAACCTCAATTCACTCGAGCCCAAGAACTATATTTTGTCAGTTAGAATGCGCGCGGCCGCTCCGATTGGGGTGCGGCTACCAAGAATTTATTAGACGGCGAAAAAATGCAGGCGGCAATTCTAGCTCAACGGTCGAAACGTCAACCCAAAATGTCGGTTACAATTCCGACATGCAAGTTTTTCTCGTTGGTGGTGCTGTTCGTGATGAGCAGTTGGGTATCTCGCTGAGAGAGCGGGACTGGTGCGTCGTGGGCGCAACACCCGAAATATTGATCGCTGACGGCTACAAGCAAGTGGGTAAGGATTTTCCGGTTTTCTTACATCCGACTACCAACGAAGAGTATGCGCTTGCACGAACGGAGCGCAAAACAGGCCCCGGCTATCACGGTTTCGCGTTTGATTTTTCGGCGGACGTTTCTATAGAAGACGACCTTTCGCGCCGTGATTTGACGATCAATGCGATCGCAAAAGACGACAAAGGCAAGCTGATCGACCCGCACGGCGGTTTGAAGGATATCGAGAAGCGTGTGCTGCGCCATGTCTCCGATGCCTTCAACGAAGATCCGGTACGAATACTTCGAGTCGCTAAATTTGCGGCTAGGTTTTCGGCGCTTGGATTTCGAATCTCTGGCGAGACCATGATGCTTATGCGATCGATGGTCGACGCAGGTGAAATAGATGCCTTGGTAGCAGATCGCGTATGGAAGGAAACTGAAGAGGCGCTACGCGGCAATAACTCACGCGTCTTTTTTGAAGTGTTACGCAACTGCGGAGCACTGGAACGTCTGTTTCCTGAGCTCGAAGCACTCTTTGGTGTTCCCCAGCCGGCCAAATGGCACCCGGAAATTGATACTGGCCTGCACACAATGCTGGTTCTGGATCAAGCCGAACAGCGGAGCCCCGAATTGGCGGTGCGCTTTGCCGCGCTTACCCACGACCTTGGTAAGGGCACGACGCCAAAGGATGCACTGCCCAGTCACCCTGGACACGAAGCACGCGGCGCCAGACTCGTCCGTGAGCTGGCCAATCGCCTACCCATTCCGAAGTCCTGCCGTGATTTGGGTGTCATGGTCGCGCAATTTCACACTCATTGTCATCGAGCATTGGAGCTACGCAACAAGACGATCCTTGATTTACTTGAAAAGACCGACGCGTTTCGTCGCCCCGAAAGATTCGAACATTTCCTGATTGCTTGTGAGGCCGACGCAAAAGGTCGTACGGGTCTCGAAAATTGCGCCTACCCGCAGGCCAACTTCTTGCGCGGGGCGTTCGCCGCAGCGTCTTCAGTCGACGCGGGCGCTATTGCCGAAAAACATCAGGGCGCGAAAATTCCGATCGCTATACGAGAAGCCAGGGCGAAAGCCATAAGAAGTTTTGAGGAGCTTTGAGGGGCCTACTTAACTGCCACCGTAGAAATAAAAGAACACCGAGAAAGATGAATCTTTTCCATAATACCAACGTCTGCTATCACGACGCCTGACAAGCCGTCGACCGAATCAGACTCGGCGCCGCCGCCAATAATAAAATTTTCCACAGCCCACGCCAGGCTGGTAATCAGAAGCAGAACAAAGAGTCTAAATCAGTGCATAAAGAATACAAGCGGCCAGTAATAATCGATAAATCGCAAATGGTGCGAGCCCCACACGAGTAACTACGCGCATAAAAAATCCTATACTAAGGTAAGCGACAATACAGGCAATCAAAGCGGCCAGGCCCAGTTGGCCCCAAGCAACCGTCACGCCGCTCATTAGCATTTGCACAAACTTGTAGCCGGCAGCCAGCAAGATGACTGGCGCTGACAATAGAAAAGAAAAGCGGGCTGCATCCTGCCGCTCGAAGCCCAGTAGTCGTGCTGCTGTGATTGTGATGCCCGAGCGTGACGTACCAGGCACTAGTGCAAGCGCTTGGGCACAGCCAATAATGAGTGCATCCTTCAATCCGACGGTCGATATACTTCTTTCACGGCTGCCAAAGCGGTCGGCCAATGCCATCACGATTCCGTAACCCGACAAGGTATAGGCGATAACGGCCGGATCGCGAAGATTGCTTTCTATCCAGGAAGCAAGCAAGAGACCCGCCATTGCAGCCGGAATGGTACCGAGCACTATCGCCAACGCCATTCGTGACTCGGGCGTCTTGATATTACCACCGAGTATCTGTACGCCTCCTGATAACAATGAGGCGATGTCTCTCCGAAAGAAAATACACACAGCCGCAAGGGATCCAACATGCACTGAAACGTCGAACGCTAAACCCTGATCAACCCAATCGAACAAGAACGGCACCAGCACGAGGTGACCCGAGCTTGAAATCGGTAGAAATTCAGTAATACCCTGCACAATGGCAAGTATGATGATCTGTAGTGTGGTCAAAGAGTCTGTGTCCTGTCAGCGAACTTAAATGCCGTTGGCGAAGCGATATCGCCACGTCCCAACGCCATGCATTTAAAGTTTTCACCCATTTCGCCGGGAAGAGTAAGTGTTTTGATCTGACCGGACAATTCGAATTGTTTCACGACGGGCAAATCAGAAAATCCCTGCATTTCGATTTCCAGCCCTCCTCCCAGCAGGAATTGGGACTGTGTTTGGTACCCCAGGATATCCAGGCCGCTGGCGACTGCCGCACCCGCAACGGACGAAAAATCGACCCAAGCAGTCAGATCCTGAATACCGGGCAGTATCAGCGGATCATTGTGCGCATAATGACGATAGTGACAGCGTAACCAACCATCATCACGATCGAGCGCATAGTATTCACGCTGCGATACGCCATAGTCGAACAGGAATACAACACCGTAACGTAGGCAATCAGCCAACTCAGCTATCCACGTTGATGCCGCGAGACAAATCTCTGACTGGTAACCCGTCGGAAAAGGTGCGGCAATCTCCCCTTCGATACTAGCTACCGCTGCGGCTAGCTGTTCCGGAGCCTCGGCCTCAGCCCAAACGAATGCGTCACCGCTAAGCGAGACGAGCATCTGGAACACTCCTGATTCTCGCCGCACGAATCGCTCTACAGGCAGCGCATCAAGAACCTCATTGGCAATGATTACTCCTTCGAAATTACTGGGTATTGCTGAAAGCCAGCGAACCCGTTCTACTAAATGCGGTAACTCGTCCTGCAGCCTGTTTTTTTGCCTTTCGACAAGATCCGGCGAGACCTCAAGAATATTGTAAGTAGCAGGCAGCGCACCTTGCTCTGCAAGAGTCGACAAAATATCAACAGCGAGTTTGCCACTACCTGCGCCGAACTCTAGGACTTCGCCGCCATCGACCTGAGCTAAGACCTCGGCGCATTGGCGCGCTAACACTCTGCCGAAGACGGCCGACACTTCTGGCGCCGTAACGAAGTCGCCGTCCCTGCCGAATTTTATCGAACCCGCGCTGTAATAACCCAGACCCTGTGAGTAAAGCGCCTCATGCATGAACTCGGCGAAACCGATTTGGCCACCTGCTTCTCGAATCTTTGTGCTGATGTGACGAGCGACCCGTGCGCTGTGTGTTGCGCTAATCTGGTCGGGTTGCGGTAGGGATGCTGGCTGTTCGTATTGCATATACGCGATAATGTCTTTATGAATGATGGCATGTCAGAAAAAACACTCAACGACAAAGTTATTCTCGTCACCGGTGCCGCCCGCCGAATAGGCGCTGCCATTGTGACACGCTTACACGACAACGGCGCACGAGTTGCGATTCATTACCGCGGTTCAGCGGATGAGGCGAAATCACTTGCGGGCGACTTCAATAACTTGCGTCCCGATTCTGCTGCAGTTTTTCAGGCGGACCTTAGGAAAGTGGACGGTCTGTCGCCGCTGATCGACGCGGTCGTCAGTTGGGGCGGCGGCCTTAATGGTCTGGTCAACAATGCATCGACCTTCTACCCCACGCCTATCGGCAGCATCTCCGAGCAGCAGTGGGACGACATCTTGGGTAGTAACTTGAAAGCGCCACTGTTCTTGACGCAAGCCGCTGCGCCCCATTTGCGTGAGTGTGGCGGCGCGATAGTCAATATTGTGGATATTCACGCGGATCGGCCGCTGCGTGATCACGTTTTGTATGGCTCTGCGAAAGCAGGACTTGCGATGCTGACCCGGTCGCTGGCTAAAGACCTCGCCCCGGACGTTCGAGTGAACGGGGTTTCACCGGGTGCAATCATCTGGCCGGAGAATGAGATGACAGAGATGAATCAGCAGAGCATTCTGCGGCAGATACCGTTGAGTCGTGCGGGAGAGCCCGCAGACATTGCCGGGTGCGTACTTTATCTGATGCGCGACGCGACCTATGTAACGGGTCAGATCATAGCAGTCGACGGCGGCCGCTCGACTGGCTGGTAAGAGTGCTGGTAGAAGCGCTGCTAACTAAAGCGCGTCAAACAGGCCGCGATGCCGCCGCTTCTGCCGCGCAGACTCTGCAACGCCAACCGCGTTAGCAACTTTACATGCCATCTGGCCGGCGAAAGTGAGTATACAAAACAGCTTGCGCATACCAGCTCCATTACCAATCAACGTTTACTTTCTCTAAAGGCTGACTTTTGCTGTCAAAATTCTGCCAATGCTCTAATACAGTGCTGCCAGTCAAAGGATGAAGTAGAGCTGGTGCCAGCTCCGCGATCGGTCGCAATACGAAGCTGTACTGCAAAATATCATCACGCGGCACCCGCACCGGTCGCTCGTCACTGACAAGATCATCGTAAAGCAACAGATCAATATCCAAAGGACGTGATTCCCATTTATTGCCTTCGCGTACGCGACCGGCCAGATTATGTATCAGCTCGATCTCACCGCAAATATCCAGCGGTGATTGATTTGATTGCAGGCTCACGACAAGGTTCAGGAAATCCGCGCCATCAAAACCGACAGCAGCGCCTCGGTATACTGCCGATCGCTTAAGCTCGCCATAACGGGCTGTAAGCTCTCGAATCGCTATCGAAAGATTTATGTCCGGCGATTCATTGCTACCCAATCCGAGATAAACGCTTGCCATCAGTTTGACTGCTCTCCCCGCTCGATCTCAACCCCGACCGACTTTGATCCGCGAATTGCACCAGGCTTATTCACTCGAACTTTGACCCAGGCTACTGAAAACTCGTCGCGAATTATCGCCGCAATGTGCTCCGCTAGAGTCTCGACAAGCTGGAAACTCGACTTGGCTACAAAATCTTGAACCCGCTTCGCAATGGATTTGTAATTTAATGTGTCGGCAACATCATCTGTCGCAGCAGCCTTCGCAATGTCTGCGCTCATTTCGAGGTCAATGACGACAGTCTGACGAATGCGACGCTCCCATTCAAAAATACCAATGACGGTATCGATTTTAAGCTCGCTAAGAAAAATTTTGTCCATAGTTCCTTCCGTGAATTAGGCCGCTGGGATACCCAGCGAGTCCAGTGACCATCTTGCCTGTGCCTGAATTTCTGTCGGGTCCGTTGCTTCCGAGTGTCGTAGTGCACCCGCGACCGCGATCATCGCGCCGTTGTCGGTGCAAAACTCGAATCGCGGATAAAAAACATCACCGGAAAATCGCTCCGCCATTGCACTGCGTAGCAATCGATTCGCCCCCACCCCACCTGCAATTACGATTCTACCCAGGCCTTCGGCTGCGGCTGCTTTTAAGGATTTTCCGACGAGAGTATCAACAGCGGCACGCTGAAAAGAGGCCGCAATATTCGCGCGACTGGCATCGAGCTCATCGTCGGCCTCGGACCTTCGGACCTGCAGCATTACCGCTGTCTTGAGCCCGCTAAAACTAAAATCCAGATTGGGCTTGTTCAGCATCGGTCGCGGAAAAGCGTATGCTTTATCGTCACCCTCGTCCGCCAGAGCAGCCAGCAATGGACCACCAGGATACCCAAGGCCCAATAATTTCGCGGTCTTATCAAAAGCCTCTCCCGCCGCATCATCGAGTGTCGTGCCCAATAATTTGTACTCACCAAGCCCGCGAACAGAGATGAGCATGGTGTGTCCACCCGATACCAAAAGCGCCAGAAACGGAAATTCGGGCGAATTTTCCTCCAACATCGGCGCCAGCAAATGCCCTTCCATATGGTGCACAGGGATAACCGGACAGCCCCACGCCAGTCCCAATCCGTTTGCCATGCCGCCGCCCACCATGAGAGCGCCGACTAGGCCCGGGCCCGCCGTATACGCGATTGCATCCGGTTTCGTGATGCCAGCCTCATCCATAACTTTTTGAATTAAAGGTAAAAGCATCCGAACATGGTCCCGAGAGGCGATCTCCGGGACAACGCCGCCGTAGGCTGCATGCAGGTCCACCTGACTATGCAGGGCGTGCGCAATCAGTCCTCTTTGGGGGCTATAAAGGGCAACTCCGGTCTCGTCGCAGCTGGATTCAATTCCAAGGGTTATAGTTTGACTTACCATAGGGAGCGAATGATAACCCGAACCCTTTGCAAACCGCCAAATGTGGGGTTAGTATGCTCGGCTGAGTCCCGGCCATGTGCCGGGTTTATTTACGTCTGGACGGAATACCTGAACAATGCCAAGCGTTCGATTAAAAGAGAACGAGTATTTTGACGCTGCACTGCGTCGCTTCAAACGCGCCTGTGAAAAGGCGGGAATCCTTACTGAGTTGCGTCGTCGTGAATTCTACGAAAAGCCAACTCAAGAGCGGAAGCGCAAGAAAGCCGCAGCCGTCAAGCGACATCTGAAGAAAATATCTCGCGACGATGCCAAGCGCACGCGCCTTTATTGATCAGAGGTTCATTGCATCGCGATGTCCCTTAAAGGCCAAATCACAGAAGACATGAAGTCTGCCATGAAGGCCGGTGAAAAAGACCGGTTGAAAGTGGTACGCCTCATGCTCGCTGCGATCAAACAGATTGAGGTGGACACGCGAGAAGATCTCGACGAGGCCGCTGTGCTTACCGTACTGACCAAAATGGTCAAACAGCGACGAGATTCTGTTGAGCAGTTCGAGCAAGGAAATCGTGAAGATCTCGCTGCTATTGAGCGCGCCGAAATCGTGATTCTTGATACCTATCTTCCAGAACAATTGTCGGCCGATGAGCTGGCCGTCATGATCGACAAGGTCATTCAGGCAACAGGTGCGAGTGGCATTCGTGACATGGGTAAGGTCATGGGCCAGATCAAGGTGAAGGCATCTGGCCGAGCCGACATGGGCGCTGTCAGCGCTTTAATCAAAGAGCGATTAAACGCCGATTAAAGCACCCTCCCCCGAAAACTGGCGCGTTTTTTGCGCTCTAGTAAAGCCTCAACATTAGGCTATGCTTCACAAAATAATAAAAACTCCAAGGCCCACAATTGACCGGGTGACGTTTGAATTCATATGACTGGATTAATCCCTCAGGACTTCATCGATGATCTAATCGCAAGAGCAGATATTGTCGAGGTTGTGGGTCGCCGTACCCAACTGAAAAAGGCCGGGCGCGAGTTCAAAGCCTGCTGCCCATTCCACGATGAGAAAACTCCGTCGTTCACCGTCAGCCCCGGAAAAGGCTTTTACCACTGCTTTGGCTGCGGCGCCCATGGGACGGTGGTCGGATTCCTGATGGAGTTCGACCACATGAGCTTTGTCGATGCGATCGAATCTCTCGCGAGCTCTATGGGGGTGGAGGTTCCGCGGAGTGAAAACAACCAGCCCACGCGACGCTATGACGAGCTGTTTTCGCTCATGGATACCGTGGCACGTCACTGGCAGTCCCGCCTTAAGGGAACACAGGCAGCAGTTGAATACTTAAAGAACAGAGGGATTGATGGCCCGACCGCGAAGCGCTTTGGCATTGGCTTTGCCCCCGATGGCTGGAGCAACGTGCTGGACAAGTTCGGTAAGTCTGAAGAAGCAATAGAAAGGCTGCTAGCGACTGGACTCATTATTCGCAAAGATAACGGCAAGCATTACGACCGCTTTCGAGACCGTGTAATGTTTCCAATTCGAGATGCTCGTGGCCGCACAATCGGCTTCGGTGGTCGGACAATGGGAGAGGGCGAGCCGAAGTATCTGAACTCCCCTGAAACGGTTCTGTTTCACAAGGGCCGTGAACTCTACGGCCTTTATGAGGCTCGTCAGGCACTCAGACACATCGAGCGTCTGGTCGTAGTCGAGGGCTACATGGACACGGTGGCGCTGGCCAGACATGGCATCGATTTCGCCGTCGCAACCTTAGGTACCGCAACCACTGATGAGCACCTGAATCGATTGTTTCGGCTGACGGACAACGCCTACTTTTCGTTTGATGGTGATCGCGCCGGGAAGAAGGCCGCCTGGCGAGCGCTTGAGAATGCCTTGCCACACATCCGCGATGGGCGGCAAGTTCGATTCGTTTTCCTCCCGGACGGCCATGACCCGGACTCTTTCGTCAATGAAAATGGCGCCGACGCGTTTGTGAAACTGATGGATGCTGGAATGCCGCTGTCCGAGTTTCTGATCCACGAACTCAGCACTCAGGTAGACATGGATTCGATAGACGGTCGAGCTAAACTGGCGGAAATGGCTCGCCCACTCGTTAGTAAAATACCGACTGGGGTTTACCGAGAATTATTGACTGAAGGTCTTGCTGCAGCCGTCGGGTTAACGGGGCAAAAACTCGAGATGATGATGACGGTAGGTCAGAAAAGAAATGATTCATCGCCGATGGCAGGGGTTAACCGTGTAAGGATCCGGCAACAACCGAATACCAGTGGCGGCCTTTCAGTCGTTCGACGAGCGATAACGCTGATTTTGAATCACCCAGAGGCTGGGGCGAAGCTGGATATCGAGAAACTGGCTGGCGTACAGCGGGCGGGGGTCGATTTATTGTCCGCGCTCATTGAAACTGCACAATCTGAGCCCACTATAACGACCGCTGGTTTGCTGGAGCGTTGGCGGCACGACGAAAAGGGCGGACATCTGGGCAAACTGGCCGCTGCAGATGTCCCGGTTGACGAAGAATTTGACGCTGCGGCGGAACTGGACGAATGCCTGCAGCAGTTGGCGCTGGCTGGGCGCAAGGAAAGAATTGAATTCCTTATTGAAAAACAACGAGTTACGGGCCTGAGCGACGACGAAAAGTCGGAGCTAAGGCAACAGCACTAACGCGCTACGCATATGAAAAATAGTAGATCACTCTCTTTGAAGAGAGTAATATTAATCGTTTGTATCTTTTACCCGTAGGGGTTTCATCTTGACCGAAAAAAGTGCAGTAGCTGTCGGCGGTAAGCAAGCACAGCAACTAAGAGAATTAATTGCCCGCGGCAAGGAACAAGGTTATCTGACATACGCAGAAGTCAATGATCACTTGCCGAATGACATCGTCGACCCGGAGCAAATCGAAGACATCGTTAATATGATCAACGATATGGGTATCGCCGTGCACGAGAAGGCGCCTGATGTCCAATCCATTACCTTATCGGATGCTACAGCGACTGACGACGACGGCGCCGAGGAAGCGGAGGCCGCCCTCGCCAGTGTCGATGCCGAATTCGGACGGACGACTGACCCGGTTCGCATGTACATGCGCGAAATGGGCACAGTCGAACTCCTGACGCGTCAGGGCGAGATCGAAATCGCCAAGCGCATTGAAGCCGGCCTAAATCAGGTCAAGTACAACATGGTGCATTTCCCGCCGACCGTTCAAGCGCTGCTTGAAGTCGCCGACAGGGTTATCGGTGGCGAGACTCGTATGCAGGATTTCGTCGTTGGATTTATTGACCCGAACGAGCCTGAAGAGATTAAGCCGCCGGCACCGAAGTCAGATGATGATGATGAAGTTATTGATACTGGCCCTGATCCAGACGAAGTGAAGGCACGCGTTAAGGTCATTCGCCGCCACTACAACCGTGGCATGAAGTACCTCGAAAAGTATGGCTTCAAGGACAAGCGCACCATCAAAGCGCTATCCGAAATGGCTGACCAGATCATGGAGCTTAAGCTCGCACCGAAACTGTTCGAGGCTCTAGTACGCAATCTGCGAGACGTCGTGTCAATCATTCGTAGCCAGGAACGTATGGTGATGCAGATCTGCGTTCGCGACGCCGGCATGCCGCGCAAAGACTTCCTGTCTAGCTTTCCGAAGAGTGAAACCGACTATTCGTGGATAGAGAAACACATTCGTGCCAAGCGCAAACACTCATCGATTCTGGCGAAACTGAGAGGCGATGTAATCCGTTGCCAACGAAAACTCATCGCCGTCGAAATTGCTACGCAAATTAGCATTGCCGAAATCAAAGAGATCAATCGACAAATGTCGATTGGTGAAGCCAAGGCTCGTCGCGCCAAGAAAGAAATGGTCGAAGCTAACTTACGCCTCGTTATTTCCATCGCGAAGAAATACACGAACCGTGGCCTGCAGTTCCTAGACTTGATTCAGGAAGGCAACATCGGTTTGATGAAAGCCGTCGACAAGTTTGAATACCGACGCGGCTACAAATTTTCGACATATGCAACCTGGTGGATTCGCCAGGCGATCACGCGTTCGATCGCAGATCAGGCTCGCACCATTCGAATTCCAGTGCATATGATCGAAACGATCAACAAACTAAATCGCATCTCACGGCAAATGCTGCAGGAGATGGGGCGTGAGCCGCTACCGGACGAACTGGCAGAACGAATGGAAATGCCGGAAGACAAGGTTCGCAAGGTATTGAAAATCGCAAAAGAGCCGATTTCAATGGAAACACCAATTGGCGACGACGAAGATTCTCATCTTGGCGACTTCATCGAGGATCAGACGGTGCACTCACCGGTCGATTCTGCGACGACTTCAGGTCTTAAAGAAACCACTCATTCGGTTCTTGCTGGTCTTACGCCTCGTGAAGCAAAAGTACTTCGCATGCGTTTCGGTATCGATATGAATACCGATCACACGCTGGAAGAAGTCGGTAAGCAGTTTGACGTGACGCGCGAGCGTATTCGTCAGATTGAGGCGAAAGCGCTGCGTAAATTACGCCATCCGACACGTTCGGATCAGCTGCGAAGCTTCCTACTCGAAGACTAAAGAACTAAAGGGCCTGTAGCTCAGTTGGTTAGAGCAGGGGACTCATAATCCCTTGGTCGTAGGTTCGAGTCCTACCGGGCCCACCACCTTCAAATATACTGATACCAACGCTTTCAGCGCTTGGTGTCGGTGTGCGCGTCTGACTTCAAATGAGGGCGTCTATATGACAATAACTTACCAGGCCTCGATGCCCATCTGCTTCTTGCCAAGTTCGCTAAGATCGCTAATCCGCGACCGACCCTCGAAATCCAACTCGTAGTCTTCGGCGGCAAAATCCGGTGAACTTTTACCCACCATAAAACACTTCGCCTGTGCATCCAGAAAACTCACGTTTTTCTCGCAATAGGGTGCTGCACCAATATAGATAACATTGCTAGATTCCTTTCCGTTGTGCTCGTCTTCGACCGCGTGAACCAAATCCCCATGCCACCAGATGCTGTCGCCCACCTGCATTTCCGGGATGGTGCATAAACCTTCCAGCACCAGATCGTGCCACTCGGGTTCACAGGACAAAGCGCGTCCCGGCTGCGCGCCGCATAATTCATCGTCCGGCACATCATCTTGCAAGGCGCGTAAAATCATCCAACCTAGGACGCGTGCACTGGGTATTAACTGCAAGGTTCCATCGCCCGGCCCCTGCGAACTCAAAGCCGTCCAGCCCTGAAAGGTGCGAAACATGCTGCAAACCGCTGGAGATGAAATCTGGCTGGTTTCGGTGCGATAAGCAGCATCGAACGGGTCATAGTTTTCCCAATTACCGTCCAGCAGGTGCCGATATACCGATTGATAACCGGAATTTTCCAGCCAGCGTTCGACCGAACCACCGTCGATATGCGGCTTTATTCCCAGTGAATCGTCACCCGGTTGGCGTCTGCGGGTTCGGTCCGCGTAAGTACATTCCTGGTCCGGATCAAATATCGGTTTACCATCAACATGGTATTTCCATAGGCCATTCAAGAATCGTCTTACTGTAGCCAGATTTGCGTGCTGACGCGCCTGAACCTGTGGCCGCGACCAGTACACACTGAAAATCTGCGGATGATGATATTTACCTTCCTGAAGAGAGGAAAAGTACTTGTCGAGACCTTTATCGGGATTCTCGTAGTAACCAACCTCCTCGATATACCGTCCTAGCTCTTCATTCCAGCCCTGCGCCAGGGAAGATTCAAATGTATTCCGAATAATCACACAACCGCGTTTTTTAACCAGGGCCCTATCGTCGTCGCTAAGCCCCTTCTCGCCCAATGATTTAAAATCGATTTCGGGTATCACTGATAACCCGTTATTTCTCAGGGTCCTGATCTCTTCGATTTCCTGTTTCACGGAGGCGCTCATGTCCTTGAATACTGCCGCATAGTCGACACCACGTTGTCTGAGTCGTCTTTTTGAATAAATTATCTCGGCTTTTATATCGTTTATCTTCAACCCCATTTTGGGCGCCTCCATTAAAAATAATGCTGAACATTGTAATACCTAAAAAACGAATGTCGGCTTTAATATGTAGCATGCGTTATTATTTGATGCAGAATCTAAAAAAAGGACCTCCTCATGACTATTGGTATTGGCCTGATAGGCGCGAGCAGCATTGCGCGAGATACGATGATACCAGCAATGCGAAATCATCCAGAATGTGAAGTTGTCAGCGTATTCAGCAGCAATCCCGAACGCGGTAAGAGTTACGCAGCGGAAAATAATATCCCTCGTGCAGCGAACTCGGTGGCTAAATTATTGGCAGATACCGATGTTCATGCAGTTTACGTCAGTACCACCAACGAATTACATCACCAACAGGTGCTGGCAGCGGCAAAGGCGGGTAAACACATACTGTGTGAAAAACCGTTGGCGATGAGTCTGAATGAAGCCCAGGAAATGATTGCTGCATGTCGCGAGGCGGGCGTGATACTAGCTACCAATCATCAATTGCGTGTGGGGGACGGTATTCGCAAAATGCGTGAACTGATCGCCGAAGGTGCAATCGGAAAACCGCTTGCAGCACGCGTCTTCCACGCAGCCTATCTACCCGATCATTTACAGGGCTGGCGGCTCAATAATCCGGGCGCCGGTGCCGGCGTAGTATTGGATCTCGTCGTGCACGACATCGACATGTTGCGATGCGTGCTGAACGCCGAACCAACCGAAGTAGTGAGTCTGTCACAGCATGCCGGGATGGCGACCGACGACGCGGTTGAAGACGGCAATATGGCGGTCTTTCGTTTTGACAATGACCTCATCGCGCAGGTGCATACCGCGTTCACGATTAAATATGCCGGTGACGGTATTGAAGTGCATGGCAGTGAAGGCTCCCTAAAGATCGATAATGTACTGGGGCGAGAACTCAGTAGTCCGGTTATTCTGAAAAATACAGAAGGTACGCAACAGTTTGAACTGACACAGCATCCGATCGACGATAAAACCATTGATCTGTTTGTCGATGCAATTCAGGGACAAGGTAAACCAGGTGCTACTGGTGAAGATGGCGAGCGATCGTTGGCCGCAGCTCTGGCCTGCCTTGAGTCGGCACGGACAGGAAGCCGGATCGAGATCTAGATATTTCAGCACATGACTACAGGTTATGACGTGAATCAAAAACCGGAGTTCTCTAGTATATGACTATTGGTATTGGCCTGATAGGCGCGAGCAGCATTGCGCGAGATACGATGATACCAGCAATGCGAAATCATCCAGAATGTGAAGTTGTCAGCGTATTCAGCAGCAATCCCGAACGCGGTAAGAGTTACGCAGCGGAAAATAATATCCCTCGTGCAGCGAACTCGGTGGCTAAATTATTGGCAGATACCGATGTTCATGCAGTTTACGTCAGTACCACCAACGAATTACATCACCAACAGGTGCTGGCAGCGGCAAAGGCGGGTAAACACATACTGTGTGAAAAACCGTTGGCGATGAGTCTGAATGAAGCCCAGGAAATGATTGCTGCATGTCGCGAGGCGGGCGTGATACTAGCTACCAATCATCAATTGCGTGTGGGGGACGGTATTCGCAAAATGCGTGAACTGATCGCCGAAGGTGCAATCGGAAAACCGCTTGCAGCACGCGTCTTCCACGCAGCCTATCTACCCGATCATTTACAGGGCTGGCGGCTCAATAATCCGGGCGCCGGTGCCGGCGTAGTATTGGATCTCGTCGTGCACGACATCGACATGTTGCGATGCGTGCTGAACGCCGAACCAACCGAAGTAGTGAGTCTGTCACAGCATGCCGGGATGGCGACCGACGACGCGGTTGAAGACGGCAATATGGCGGTCTTTCGTTTTGACAATGACCTCATCGCGCAGGTGCATACCGCGTTCACGATTAAATATGCCGGTGACGGTATTGAAGTGCATGGCAGTGAAGGCTCCCTAAAGATCGATAATGTACTGGGGCGAGAACTCAGTAGTCCGGTTATTCTGAAAAATACAGAAGGTACGCAACAGTTTGAACTGACACAGCATCCGATCGACGATAAAACCATTGATCTGTTTGTCGATGCAATTCAGGGACAAGGTAAACCAGGTGCTACTGGTGAAGATGGCGAGCGATCGTTGGCCGCAGCTCTGGCCTGCCTTGAGTCGGCACGGACAGGAAGCCGGATCGAGATCTAGATATTTCAGCACATGACTACAGGTTATGACGTGAATCAAAAACCGGATTTCTTGAGTAGTAGTTTTCTCGAAAAACATATCCGCAATACCCTCGCCTTCTATGAGCCTCGGGCCTACGATAAAGCCGGTGGTTTTTTTCAGCATTTCCGCGACGACGGAACAGTCTACGATGCATCTACACGCCACCTCGTGAGTAGCACTCGCTTCGTTTTCAATTATGCGATGGCTGCACGCCATTTTAACCATCCCGAATATAAAGACTGGGTCCGTCATGGGCTAAATTACCTAGAACAATGGCATTACCAGCACACAACGGGTGGCTACGCCTGGTTACGAGATAAGGATACGATCCTCGACGCAACCAATCATTGTTACGGTCTTGCATTTGTCATCATTGCGGGTTCAACCGCAGTGCTAGCTGGTGCCGAGGAAGGACGCAGAACTTTAGAAAAAGCGTGGGATTCAATGGAGGCGCATTTTTGGGATAGCGAATTCGGGCTTTATGCAGATGAGGCCAATGCAGATTTCAGTGTTATTGACTCTTATCGCGGTCAGAATGCCAACATGCATGCTTGTGAGGCAATGTTATGGGCCTTTGAGGCAACGCAGGAATCACGTTATCTGGAACGCGCAGCTAAGCTGGCAGATAATATTACGCGTAGACAGGCCGCAAAGACGGATGGACTGATCTGGGAACATTACAAGAGCGACTGGGAGATTGACTGGGAATACAATAAAAATGACCCTAAACACTTGTTCCGCCCTTGGGGATTCCAACCTGGTCATCAAACCGAGTGGGCCAAGTTACTGCTGATCCTACATCGCCACCAGCCAGCCGCCTGGCATCTTGAGCGAGCGCGAGAACTGTTCGATACCGCTCTGAATCAAGCCTGGGATGATGAATATGGTGGTATTTGTTACGGCTTCGCCCCTGAGGGAAAAGTCTGTGATGATGACAAATATTTCTGGGTGCAGGCCGAAAGTTTTGCCGCAGCTGCACTATTGGCAAGAGCTACGGGTGAGCAGGTTTACCATGACTGGTACCGGCGAATCTGGGAATACAACTGGGAACATATGATCGATCATCAGTATGGGGCCTGGTATCGAATACTCACGCGCGATAACCAGAAATACGACGATAAAAAATCTCCAGCCGGGAAAACCGATTATCACACTATGGGGGCCTGTTACGAGGTACTGCGTTCACAGGAATAAATCTAAACTAGGCCATACCTACTGGTTTCGAAAAAGGCGAAGAGCATAAAATAAGAAGAATCCCGGCAAGGTAACAGCTACGCTTCCCGCGGCCAGATTGCCGAGAAGGTCTCTTCAGTTAACGCTAGCGCCGTTTACCCCAGTATTTTATGAGCCAGAAACCGAATAGCATCCCACCGAGATGCGCGAAGTTTGCAACGCCGTTGTTAACTCCACTAAAGCCAAGAGACAGCTCGAATAGACCAAGCATGATGACGAAGTATTTTGCCTTCATCGGGATCGGTGGAAACATCAACATAATGCGACGATCGGGGAATGCCATACCATATGCCAGCAATATGCCAAATACACCGCCTGACGCGCCAACCGTAGGTGCACCGCCACCCTGCAGAACGCCCACCAGCAGTTGAATGATTCCAGCACCAACAACGCAGGTTATATAGTAGATAAGGAATCGGCGCGCGCCCATGATCCCTTCAATATCGCGGCCGAACATCCAGAGCATCAACATGTTGAAAATGATATGCATCAACGAACTGGTGCTGTGCACAAATCCATACGTCACCAATTGCCATGGTATGAACGAAGGTGTGATGTAACCCGGCGGACTGACGAGCGGCTGTAAGGCCAGAAACTTGAAAGTGAATTGGGGGGCGAATTGCTGCAATCCGAAGACCAGAGCATTAATGATCAAGATAATAAAAATAGTATCGGGAATCGCGCTGTTGCCGGTTGGTCGCCGACTGTAAATATGCTGAGTCATTGTCTAGTTTTCAGTATCTTCTTATTGGTAGGCGGAGCGTCCATCGATGCTTCATCTGGTAAGCACCATTGATTGTATAGGCTGTAATCATCGACGCAAGACCAACGCTTTCATCCACATTCAATATTGGCTGCCCGCGTCCAAAATAGACATCGCCTGGAGTCAGCTTTTCAAGCTCTCATGATAGCGCTGATGGTTGCAGTACTCGAGAACTAGAAGCTGATGACCAAAGAAGAAGCGGAGCCCGCCATTCGTTCGTTTATGATGAAAATGTACGACGACTCGAAGCAACAGTCTGACTTTTAGAATCGACTCTGTATGTAGAGGCCTATCTTATCGATCGCCCGGCGTGCCTCCGGCATTTTACCGATGAACATTTGAAACACGTGCCACATTTCCGACCATACTTCGAGTTCAACATTAATTCCTGCTGCAATACATGCATCAGCAATTCGCTCTGAATCGCTCAGCAGAATTTCATGATCACCAACCTGAATAAACATTGGCGGCAAGCCTTCGACATTGGCGAGCACCGGTGAAACCATTGGGAAGCTACACTGATGCGGCTCGCAGTAGTGATCAGCAATTATTACTAGATCTTCTGCGCGAAACCACGGATCTTGGTCCCGACGCGTGCGCATTGAATCACCGCTTCCGGTGACATCAAGAAACGGCGACAAGAGCACCGCTGCCGCTGGCATGGGTTCGTTAGCATCGCGAAGCGCCAGCATGGTCGCCACCGCCAAACCACCGCCAGCCGAATCGCCAGCAAAAATAATATCCTCTGCCCTCATTCCCATATCGAGCAACGAGCGATAGACCGTAACGACATCATCTATCGCCGCTGGATATTTATGCTCCGGCGACAAACGATACTCCGGTAGTAACGCTCGAATCCGCCCTGCTCTGGCGATGTGGCTGACCATTTGCCGGTACATATCGCAACCACCAACGATATAACCGCCCCCGTGCAGATAGAGCAACAACTTGCCGTCCATGCAGTCTTTGGGCGTCAGCCACTCGACGTGTAGACCGCTTATCTCATCGGTCTCAATACGCACCCCAAACGCCGGAATTAACAATACGCCAAGCCGCTCCCACAATCGTCGGAACTTATTGATGTCCAGAGCAGCAACGTCGACACGTCGCACATAAGCGCTCGACAGTGAACGTGCAATTTTGGCGCGAGTACTGCTCATGAAGGTCTATTATGGCTACTGTTAATTAGGAACCGAGAGTACACGACTCATGAAAGCACTGCGCACGCCAAATACCCGTTTTGCGAATCTGCCGGAATACAAATTCTCCCCCGAACTGCGTGGAAATTAATAGCCAACAAATGCATTACATGGACTCGGGCTCGGCACAAGGATCGAACTGGCCGACGCGATAATTCGTTTTATCCGGGAGAGCTAGCGCTCGAGATATTGCAGTTTGTCTTTCACTTCACGCCATTCATCAGCATCTTCGGGTGGATCCTTCATCTCCGTGATGACGGGCCAACCCTGGGAAAGTTCTTCGTTGATTTTGAGGTACTGCTCCTGACCCGCTGGTAACTCATCTTCGGAATAAATAGCCTCTACTGGACACTCAGGTTCACACAAAGTGCAGTCGATGCACTCGTCAGGATCGATCACAAGAAAATTCGGGCCTTCGTGAAAGCAATCCACGGGGCAAACTTCGACGCAATCGGTCAATTTACACTTGATACAGGCTTCTGTGACAACGAATGTCATTTTGCTAACTCAGTTTTCAGAGCGCGTACGCTAAGCGAAGTTGGCTCTTTGATCAACATGAATATTTCTGGCTCATACTCGCCTTCTCTGGCAAGCACGACAGTAGACGAAGGCCTTACCAGCGTCGGCTCACTCAATCGATGCACTCGGGGAATCTCTAGTCTCCACGTATCCCTTCAGCCGCTCCAATGCATCGCCAATCGCCCAATCAACGGGCCCTGCAATCGTGTCGAGTCCACCCGGCATGTAGCCACCCACAGCGTAGGTAAACTTCACTTTAGTACCACCTTCAACATCTTCGAGTTCCCAGGTCATATTACCGTTGACACCCATAAGACCCAGTGGGCCAAGACCGCCAGTCAATCGAATCACCACGCCAGGATTCACCATCGTCACTATCAGGTGAGCGACCCCTGCCCCGGCACCAAAGTCTTCGCAAAAGCAGCCCTGCGGTATCGCGATGATACTAAGGCGACTGGCATCGCCTGAAATCGTATGATCGGAACTCCACCAGCCCCCAATTTCATGAAGCATTTTCCGCCACACCGTGTCACGGTCGGCTTCGACAGTCACTGCATGGGCCGTAACAAAGCCACCGGCCGCAGAACTTATGACCTCAGCGGAAGCGGTCGTGATGAGTATGAGGAATAGAAAAAAACAACGTGGCAATATATTCATTGATGCTCCAATCGATCCGCACTAGCTTACCGCAAATTTTAAATCCAGAAGTGCGGCCCTTATATAGAAATGTCTGTAATGTTGACGATAAGATGAATGAAGATCTTCGAGTTGTATTTGAGAGCCGCAACCGGCAAAGCTGCGCTGATCGCGCATTGGTCCTTATGTCGCTGGAAATCCCCTACCAGGTGGTTGATGACGGTGGCTCTTGTGCCCTGGTCGTGCCAGCGGCCTTCTCGTCCAGAGCATTCAGCGAACTCCAGCTCTACGACGAAGAAAATCCTCCTGTTGTCCCCAAGTCCATGCCAAAGATCGATTACCAGAACACGGTGCCGGGTCTCATTATCTATGTACTCATAGTTTTCATCGTCGCGGGTATGGCAGGCTACTCATTTTTTCAAAGTAACTGGTTCGTCGCAGGGCGCGTCGATGGTGAACTCATCCGTGATGGCCAGTTATGGCGCCTTTTTACAGCGCTGACTCTGCACTCGAGCGTTAAACACCTACTGAGCAATGTGGTCTTTGGCGTTTTCTTCGGCTTATTTGCCGGGCGTTTACTCGGCTCCGGAATAGCCTGGTTAGCGATCGTATTGGCGGCAGCTCTAGGCAACGGGCTCAATACGCTTATGCTCGAGGCCAGCCATCGCTCGATCGGCGCGTCGACCGCTGTTTTCGCGGCGCTAGGAGTCGTCGCCGGCTACGTCTGGTCGGGAAAACTCATGTCTCAGGAGCGCTGGTCAACTCGTTATGGTCCCATAGTTGGCGGTCTGGCATTGCTCATGTACACCGGAACCGGTGGCGAAAATACCGATATCGGCGCACATTTCTTCGGATTCATCTGCGGTTTTTCTGCTGGCATAATCTTGATTCGACTCGGCACCCTACCCCGGGATACGCGCACACAGATAATTGCCGGTTCAACAGCCTTCGGGCTGATCTTCTTCAGCTGGATAATTGCGCTAGCGCTCTGACATCCAATTTCTAAGCATTGATTGGGAAAAGTAACTACCTTCAATCGACACCAATGGGTATAGTGAAATTGAGAACTGATGCAGTCACATTCGGTCTTAATGCTACTGGAATAACATAAAGAGCGACCGATCTGACGACTCATCAAACAACTTCAACGCTTGGATACGAAAATTCAAATACGTATGATTAAAATCATAGCGCATGCCGTGCTGACTGCACTGCTATTACCGTCCCTCGTGGCAGCGGCAGAAGCGCAGGGGTCCAGTATTGATGAAATCATCAGCTCATCAGAGCGAACAGTTGCTACCGCCGAGGAAACACCTTCGGCAGTCCCAGACGATGGATTAACTACCGCGACTGAGGAGCAGCTGCGCAAGGAATTCGCTCGCTACAGAAGACTTGTACAAGCAGGCACACTTGACGAAGCAGACAATGCCGCCAAGAAAATCGTCGAAATGGCCATTCGAATCTACGGATCGGGGTCCAGAGAAATGGCCAGCGCACTGAATAATCTCAGTGTAGTGCAGCATTCAACCGGTCAGTACAATGCAGCTATCCAAAACTTCACATCGGCTGTAGAGATCATCGAAGTGGTCGAGGATCGACTCAATGGAGCGTTGATCAACCCGCTGAAAGGATTGGGCGCATCACAGTTGGCGAGCGGGCAGCTTGATCAAGCGCGAAAAACATTTTATCGAGCCGCACACATAACGCATGTCAATAAGGGGCCACACAACCTCGACCAAATAGAAATTTTCGAATCAATTGCGGATATCTGCATTCGTATGGGAAATACGAAAGCAGCCCGCGACGCTCTCGACAGGATACATATCCTGAACGTTAAGCATTTCGAGAAAGACCCCATGGGCCTGCTGCCATCGTTAATGAATCGCGCGACCTGGCAACGGCGTGCAGGCAATTACAAAGGGGAGCGAGCAACGTACAGACGAGTGATTCGCATCATTGAGTCGAACTCCGGTAAGAATAATAAGTTGCTGGTTGAACCGCTGCGCAAACTTGGTGAGTCATTCTATTTCATCGACACGACGCTCGATCAGAGCAACAGAGTAATGTTAAACGGCGAAATATACTTCAAACGAAGCGTACGAATCGCAGAGAAGTCAGACGATATTGATAGGCGCGAATATGCTGCCGCGAAGCTGGCGCTAGCTGACTACTATATCTACTCGGATTCAAACCGTTCAACATTACTCTTTAACCGCGCGCGAAGAATCTATGCGAGTGTCTGGCAGTATTTGTCCGTCGACGAGGAGCGCTTGTCGCTGCGCAGTGAATTATTGTCTGAAGCTGCACCAATAAAGACGCACCGACTGCCGATATACGCCGGCGGCTCATCAAATGAGGGTCTATCATCTGATGACATCGGCACTGGACGAGTCGTAGTTCAATACAATGTATCGGCGCGCGGTCGAGTTCGAAATCTGCAATCTGAGGTTTTTCCTTTCGAGTTCAATGATATGCAGCGCATGGTTCACAGAGAGATGCACAGCCGAATCTATCGCCCAAGAATCGTCGATGGCGAACCTGTAGAAACTCTTGGTATTATTTTCGAGCACCCGTTCTCCTATCGATTGACGGATCTCGAGGCGCTTCGAACAGCTCTGGCTCTGAAGAAAAAACCGAAAAACGAATAAGCGGCGGATTGATGTCCTGGACTATCCTGACAATCATTACGATTCTGGTGCTCATGGCACTCTCAGCCGTCGCCAATGCCGAATATAAAGACGATTCGAGCAGTGTATCGAGCGTTTGGCTGGGGTCGAACCCAATCAACCGCAGTGTGCTTTGAGGCCGTAGACGGTATTATCGAACACCCGCGTCGCGTCGTGCGCTATCAAGCCCAATTAAACTCACAAACAGCGAGAAAATGATGAGTAATAGGCAGGTCGAAATCTCCAACAGTCACTTCGTTAACGGCAACCCAATTCAGGAACCCTTCGCGGCGCACTTGCGACAAGCTGTATTTGGGCTCGGGTGTTTTTGGGGAGCGGAGAGACGCTTTTGGGAAACCGACTATGTCTTTTCAACAGCTGTGGGTTACGCCGGCGGCCAATCTCCGGACCCAGATTACAAACAGGTTTGCACTGGAACGACGGGGTACGCCGAAGTCGTAATGGTCATTTTCGACCCGGCCGCCGTTAGCTACGCCGAATTGCTCAAGGTTTTCTGGGAAAGCCACAATCCGACTCAAGGCGCTCGGCAGGGAAATGATCTCGGCACTCAATATCGTTCTGCCATCTACACGACTGACGATGACCAGTCTGTCACCGCCGAAGAGTCACTCGCTGTGTACCAGAGTGAATTGAAGAAAGCGGGATTGGGTCAAATAACGACTGAAGTCACTCCATTGGAAACTTTTCACTATGCCGAGGACTATCATCAACAGTATCTTGCCAAGAATCCCGGCGGTTACTGCGGTCTCCATGGCACCGGCGTCAGCTGCGCTGTTTAGGTTGTACTGGCCAAAGACCCTCGACGCTCTGTAGAATTCACACGTGGCCATCCAAAAGAAGAAACAACCCAAACCGCGCAAGCCCAGTCGTAAGCAAGCTGAGGAGGCAATCCGAACTTTATTGCTGTGGGCAGGTGAGGATACTCGCCGGGAAGGTCTTCTCGATACACCTAAGCGTGTAGCGCGAGCTTATGAAGATTGGTTTAGCGGATACGGGCAAAACCCTGTCAAGTACCTCGAGCGCACCTTTGAGGAAGTTGAAGGCTATGACGAAATGATCGTACTGCGCGACATCGCCTTCGAATCGCACTGCGAACATCACATGGCACCGATTATCGGCAAAGCCCACGTCGGCTATTTACCAAGCAACAAAGTTGTCGGTATCAGTAAACTAGCGCGTGTCGTAGAAGCTTTCGCCCGGCGTTTTCAGGTTCAGGAAAAAATGACCGCGCAGATCGCCAATTGCATCCAAGATGTTCTGCAGCCAAAGGGCGTCGGCGTTGTCATTGAAGCAAAACACCAGTGCATGACGACACGCGGTATTCACAAATCCGATGTGTCGATGGTAACGAGCCAGATGGTTGGCTCCTTCCGAAAAGATGCACGAACCCGTGTTGAGTTCCTTCGCATGATAGACGCCAACCGCTAACACCTGACGTTGCGTTGCTCTCAAGGCAATTTATTCGATACCAAGTTCTGACTTACCTTGCTGGAAGGTGATGTCGACCGGGATATTTGCTTGAGTCAGCCGGTCGAGGTCGCCCTGCAACTGCGGTTTAATGATTCCGCGTGACTCTATCAATTCGACAACACCCTCGTAATCGCCATCGCCTTGCAGCGTTAATAGTAGCCGCGACAGATTCGTCATCGCGGTCTCCATCCGGTCAAAATCGATGCGATACCGGCCACTATCCGCATCACGCACAAAAGCACCCTGATCCTGGAAGAAATTAAACCGCAGCATATTCGCTTTGCCGTGTGCGCTCGCTGCATCAAACCGAATTGAGTGGAATACGCCCGTCATGAATGTCACGTAATAGTCCCGCAGATCGACGCCACCAAGCTCACCAGCCTTGTGAAGCTCGGTGGTCATGTAGAGCCCCAGAACATCAGCCTTGCCTTCCTCTATGCTCGACGACATATCGAGCAATGCTTCGCGCACCGTTCCACGACCGTCGATCGTATTCTTAATACCAAGACTGTGCGCCACCTCGTGGAACATGGTATTGGCGAAGAACGCATCGAAGGATACATGAGAGCGCTGCAACTCATCAATCAGCACGTCCGCGATCGGTTCGACGATCTTATCGAACTTGGCACGCATCGCGTTCTTCAGCTGCAAACGACGTGTACCGCGCGCGAGCTGCACAGCCTCATCATTAGGCAGGTTTATCGCGATGGTTTTACCAGCGGCATTGCTAGCGCCTGCGTAATAGACAACATCGTAAGCGTTCAGATCTGAGTCCATACCCGGCGTCTCCCACTTGTACTCGTCGGGAACCGGCAAGCTTTCTTGTAATGCTGGCAGAAAGCTTACAAATCGACTGAGGCGATCACTCCATTCGAGATCCTTCACGAGTACATAGGACTCGTATGACGCGCGATAACCAAATAGGTCGTCTTCGTAGGTTTCTATTGGGCCAATAATGACATCAATGTCATTGTCCCAGACGTCCATCCAGAACATATCGCTAACCTGATACTCGTCGCTAATCAATGCCGCAGCGCGCAGCTTCATGTAGTTGCCAAAATCGTTACTGTCAGCAAGCTTTGCAGCCTCGCGAAGCAAATCGGCTATAGCCTTGAGCTCACCAGCGTAGGCAACGTGATATGGAATTAGTTTTAGCCTGCCCTCTTCATCGCGACGAATAAGCGAATAATGACCATGCTTGCCGGGCAGATAAGCCCCCTCGAACTCTTCTTTGCTCATATCCGTCGGATAGAAGTTGGCGCCGAGTGGCTTGGCACCAACACCCTCCATGAACGGTTTGTTGCCTTCCAGATGATCCCATGGACCGTAGTTTAACTCCGCGAATCGCCGGGCATCGGCATCGGTGATCGACTCCAGCCACGCTTCATAATCGTCGCCGTAACTCTGACGCCAATAAAGGTCATCCATAATTTGCGACGCGTCGATCAGCAGACCAATCATCTGCTTTTGATCGTCCGTAAGGTCACTAAGGTCTGCGGTTAAGGTAAAGTCCGCGTATATATCCGGCCGAGGTGCGACGACTTCGAGCGGCTGAATATTTAAGTCTGGCTCTGCTTCCGGTGCGCAGGACGCTAGCACGATGCATAGAGCTACGGCGCCTGACTGGCGCAATATAGATTTGAAAATCACGGCTTCCCCTGAAGCTAAATCAATCAAACATTATTGCATAGCGTGGCGCGAATCGTAGGTTGGTAGACGTCAAAGATCGACGAGCTGAACGTTTTGCGCGGTCAAAGGTTGGCCGAGAAATTGTCCGCCAACACGAGCGAATCGCTGAATACCATCGGTTGCCAGCAATTTGAGTATCCCGGGTTGCTTGCTCACTGTCAGTCCGCCATGCGACGTCAGGGTCTTGCGCACTACGGCTGCCGTTGTAATCGCTGAATCGACGACGACGACGTCACCAGCGATGCTCGATATCGTGTCTCGTAATAGCGGAAAATGTGTGCACCCCAAGATAATCGAATCAGCTTTGAACGTATTGTCTTCTGCCTCCGCCAGATATCGCCTGACGATCGAATCGGCGATGTGCCCGCTGGTCCAGCCTTCCTCGGCCAGGCAAACCAACATTTCACACGATTGCTCGCGGACCTTAGCGCCCAAGTCGCGCATTTTTATCGCCCTACTATAAGCACCAAGACGCACAGTCGCTTCGGTCGCCAGCACGAGGTAGGAGTCACCAGCACTCGCTGCTACCGCCGCCTCGGCGCCTGGGTCTACGACGCCTATAACCGGAATCGGAGCCATATGCTGCTGTAAGGCGTCGATCGCTACCGCCGACGCGGTGTTACAGGCCACCACCAGCATTTTTATATTGTATTCGCGAAGCTTTGTCGTTGCTTGGATCGCATAGCGCTCAATGGATGCCGGGCTCTTGGTGCCATACGGCAGTCTTGCGGTATCACCGAGGTAAACGAGGTTTTCGTTGGGTAAGGTCTCACGAATGGCCTTGAGAACAGTCAAACCACCTACACCGGAGTCGAACACACCGATGGGCAATGAGGTATCAATATGAATAGTCATTCTCGCATTGTGCCCAATGTCGCCTTTCTGTGGAATAATCCGGCCCGACAAACTCGTTACGGAATGCTTACGTTGTGCAAAAACTGATTTACGGAATCGGCGCTTTTCTGGCGCTACTCATCATAATCGGTTTCGCTTTGCCGCGAACCCATCAGATTGAAGTAAGAACAGAGATCGACGCTCATCCGGCGACCGTATTTGCACTTGTTAACGACTTTCGGCGATTTTCGATCTGGTCCCCTTGGGCAAAAACTGACCCTAATGCGCGATTTCTGTATTCAGGGCCAAATCGCGGCGAAGGTGCAACTATGACCTGGGATGGCGCCATTATTGGCAGCGGCAATCAGATCATTGCCGAAAGCCATCCGTACGAACGCGTTGAAATTGCAATGAACCCAGGCGAGCCTGGTGCAGCGGAGTCATGGTTTCATCTCCAGCCCGGCGTCGGGACAACAACCGTGGTTTGGGGCTTCAAGGCCGACTATGGCCTCAATATCGTTGGGCGCTACTTTGCTTCCATGCTCGGTGGGGTCGTCATGCGCGATTATGCCGAAGGGCTGGCATCACTCAAAGAACTTGCAGAGAGCCTACCGACAGCTGACTTCGGCGACGCTGACATTGAACACATTGTCGTCGAGGCAACAGATATCGCCTATCTACCGGTAATATCGCGACCCGAGCCTCTGGCCATTTCCGAAGCTTTGGGGCGAGCCTATTTTCAAATTCTGACGTTCATTGATATAAATGACTTATCGGATGCTGGTGCACCATTGTCGATCACGCATAATTTCAACGGATCCGAGTTGCGCTTCGATGCTGCCATTCCGATTCGCGGCGTTAATCACGCCAATCCGCCGAACGACGGTGGGGTGAGAATCGGTCAAACCTATGCTGGTGCAGTCGTTCGAGTACGGCACGTTGGTTCTTATCGGCCATTAAATGCGACCCACCGTAAGATTACGGCGTATCTCGCCGCAGCGGGCATGAAGCAGAATGGCGCTGCGTGGGAGTCTTATGTGAGTGATCCCGGAAAAGTCCCTGAATCCGAACTATTAACCGACGTCTACTACCCAATTAAATCGAACTAGACCCCGAGTTGATTCTGCGCCCAGAATAATCGCTCGGCGAGCTTCTGCTCGGAGACGAGTTCTTTGGTTGCGCACGTCGTCGGAACGTAATCCTCAATTTGGGATATTGTGCCGTACATACTCACAACCAACGCCGCACAATCACTGGCGTCGTCAAACGACATCTTTCGAACCGAGGCGCAGATAGGCCCTTCGCCGTTTAGCGGCGTTACGCCATGCATCTGGCGCCTGAGATCGGCAAACGGCTGCCGCAGTAAAATAGGCAACTCATCTTCGTTTATGGCAACGAGATTATCTTCGTAAGCCTTAATAAGTCGTTGTTTTATATGTCCATGCCCAGCCAACACCGTAAGTGCGGTGTGAAAGCGATCGACGTGATTCATCATTGTCACTCCAGCGTTTCATTCTTGTATTGCCGCTCATGCCCTCTCGGCGGCTTGTACGCTCTTTTCTTGGAGTTGACTACCTCCTGTAGTCCGGCCCCCTGCAGAGCCGCAGTTCCTTATGTACTCCCTAATTATCAAGTTCTTGCGCATGTTTTTTATAACAGAGTTTAGGAAGCTCATGCAAGTGGAAAATTTTTCGCCCAAAATAACCCAGTGAACCAAGCGGACGATTGGACGGTATGATGAAATCACACACGAAGACCCCAAATAATGAATAAGAACCATTGGCTAATGACTCCGGTCCTACTGTTGGCTGGCGGTGACGTTGTGGCCGAGCAGGTGATTCCCCACTCTAGCTCTTTGGATAACGATGGCCTGGTCATTGGTCGGGTAATACTCGAGAAATCGGACGTTTTTGATTTTTTCAATCCGGACGAAGACAAAGCCTTGTTTCGGCTCGCCAATAAGCTGCACATCATTACCAAAGACGGATTAATAGAACAGCACTTGCTGTTTCAGAGTAGCTCGATTTAATCACAGCAGCGTATAGACAAGTCCGCTCGCATTCTGCGGCGAAACGGGTATTTCTACGATGCCAACTAGCAGGCCAACAGATCACTGACCTAATGATTAATTTCTATAGTCCAACTGTCCACGCCAAGCTCTTTCACGTCAGTGTATAAGGGACTCGAGTGACCGACTTCCCATTTTGTAGCCAGCGTCTCACTCATGATGTAATCGCGATGCGTCGCCAGCGCGGTCTCGACAGCCGCCGAACCAGATACACCCAAAGTGATGCGATCGGACACTTCAAGTCCCGCCTGTTTGCGAGCATCCTGAATGGAGCGCACTAGTTCTCTAGCAAATCCTTCACTGATAAGTTCGTCATTGAGTGTCGTATCCAAAGCTGTCAGGTAACCCGAGTCCTCCGCACAAGCGTAGCCCTCTGCTGAACTCGTTTCAATCAATACATCCTCGCCTTCAAATGTGATCGTTTGATCGCCGACCACAATATCGAAAGTCTCTCCACTTGCGGCCGCGCTTGCGATCGCTCCACCGTCGGCTTTTTCAAGTGCTTTGCGGATGACCGGTATGAGCTTGCCGTATTGCTTACCAATTCTCGGCAAATTTGGCTTAATCCGATAACTCACAAGGCCTGCATCACGCGCGATGAATTCAATAGCCTTAACGTTAAGTTCCTCAAGAATTTGATCCTGATGATTGTCCAGCGCCTTCGCGGCGGCGTCACTCGGCGCACGAATCAATAACCGCGCCAGCGGCTGTCGAGTGCGAACACCGGATTGGCCGCGTGCGGCTCGAGCGAGTCCTAC
>Ga0209383_1000150_pt1 | contig 51122 bp, 52 predicted proteins | sample CoawatmetaG02DNA_FD_187510 | JGI IMG/M metagenome (GOLD analysis project Ga0209383, IMG submission 187510) | Marine microbial communities from the West Antarctic Peninsula - Coastal water metaG029-DNA (SPAdes) (version 2) | ecosystem: Environmental > Aquatic > Marine > Coastal ...
GTGCAGGGTAGCTAAGTATGGAAGAGATAACTGCTGAAAGCATCTAAGCGGGAAACTCACCTCAAAACTAGTTCTTCCTATAGAGCCGTGGTAGACCACCACGTTGATAGGCTGGATGTGGAAGCGTAGTAATACGTGTAGCTGACCAGTACTAATAGCTCAATTGGCTTGATTTATGCACTGAAAAAAATTTTTGGGTATGATATATAATTGATTTAAATTTATAATTTGAAAAAATAAAAGTAATAATGATCGATAATAATAAAATTAGTGAAATTTATCTAGGTGAATTGATAGGCAATTTCTGTGTGATATTGTGGAAATCAAAGGTAATACTTATATCTGTAACCTTTCTGTTTTTTACTTTTGGTTTTCTATATACTAATTTTTTTATCAATAAAGTCGTTCCATATAAAATATCCCATATTATTTTAAGGGAAGCACCAGACATTAGACTTGGTAGTGAGGGATTGAGAGTACGCTCTTATATTGGTAGTGTCCAAGATCTTAGTATCGATAGTTATATGGATGCTTTTACAAGAAATTTAAAATCAATAGATAATTTAGAGAAATTTATAGAAGAGGAAGAAATTGCCATTAGTTTTAAAAAATATTTAAAATTACAAGGTATCACGACAAGAGAATTTCTCTCTGATAAATTTAGAGCGATAGACAGTAATAAATTTTATTTTATTTTTCCAAATAAATTTGAAGGTGACATTTATTTGAATGAATATATTTATTATACAAAACGCATAACAACAGAAAAAATAGTAAAAAATTTAAAAAGAATTATGCGATATAAACTTTCAGATTTTAAAAGAAATTTAGAAATTGCAAAAAGAATTGGTTTAGACAACCCCTTATTAGTATCAGATTTAAGAAATAATGGGAATAGTTCTGTAACAATAACGTCTATGGAAGCAAATTCAAGTCTATATTACAGAGGCGCAGCCGTGTTAAAAGAGGAAATTAGAGAGCTTGAAAAAATAATAAATTTAGGAGAGCAATCTTTTTTTGATTTTGAACCTATATTAGATAGAGCAACCAAACCAGAAGGTTACAATGAAGTGCGAAGAGGTCATTTGCCTTATTATTTTTTAGTGCTAGGTTTTATCGTATCTTTAATACTAGTGGTTTTAAAAAATCTTTATGAAAATTCTTTAGTAAGAAAAAAAGTTTAGATGGGTAAATAAATATTAAAAAGAATATCTAAAAAAAATTACCTCAAGCAAGATCCCTTTACAGCTCTACCAGTATGATAATAAATAAGTATCAATATCTCCATTAGCATAATTTATATAATAGAAATTTTTAGATTAAATAAATCTTTTATAATATTAATACGTTAGCGAACAGTTAAGATTTATGTTATAAAGCAGTATGAAAAAAATTTCTAATACTTTAAATTTTGGTTCATATATTAGAGAACTACGAATTAAAAATGAAATTGGTCAAAGAGAGCTGGCAAAGAAAATTGGACTAGCAGCATCATATCTAAATGACATTGAAAAAAATAAAAGAACAGCGCCAAAAAATATTATAATAAAAAAATTATCATTAATCTTGAAAGCTGATTTGGATCTATTAAATGATTTAGCTGGTAATTCTAAAAAAAGTCTTGCACCAGATATTATTGAGTATATTGAAAAAACCCCAAATATAGTTTCGCTAATTAGATCTTTAAAAAATAATAATTTAAAAGAGGACGAAATCAATAAACTAGAATTATCAATTAATAAGTCAAAAACAAAAACTTTAATTGTTGCTGCTGGGCTTGGCAGTAGACTTAAAGGTCACACTGAAAATACCCCTAAATGTATGCTTGATTTTGGAGGTAAAACTTTATTACAAAGACAGTTATTATCTTATAAAAAAAATGGTGTTGATGATATTTCACTTATACGTGGCTATAAAAAAAATAAGATTAATTATAAAGGTATAAAATATTTTGATAATAATGATTATAAGGATAATAATATTTTGAATTCTATCTTTTATGGTGAAGAAGTAATTAATGGAAATATTATAATTTCTTATTCTGATATTTTATTTGAACCATTCGTTGTTAAAAGAGTCATGGAATCTGATCATGATATTTCTGTTATTGTAGATGTTGATTGGCGCAATTATTATATTAATAGAAAAGACCACCCATTATCTGAGGCGGAAAATGTTATTTTTAACTCTAATAATGAAGTAGTCAAAATTGGAAAAATATCATCTGAAAAAGAAGAAGTTCATGGAGAGTTTATTGGAATGATTAAACTAAATCATAGAGGCTGTGAAATTCTGAAGCAAAATTTTCATCGTGTTAAAAAATTATATTGGAACAAGCCTTTTCAAAGAGCTAAAATTTTTCAAAAAGCTTATTTAACCGATATGATACAAGAGCTTGTTGATATTGGAATTAAAGTCCATTGTGTAATCATAGAACGAGGCTGGAAAGAAATTGATACAGTAGAAGACTATAAAAAATCCTTAATTGACTTCAAAAGATAAGTAATAAAACTTTAACAAAAATCTTCTTTTTGTTAGCTTATTTATCTGTTAATAATTAACTTGTATGCGAACAAATTTAACTATAAAGAAAGAATATATGATAAAAAAATTAATATTAATTGTTATAATGACTGTAATAAGTTTTTCTGTTCAGGCAGATGAAAAAACTTATAAAATGGTTTTTGTGCCCGCTAGTGAAAAAGGTGATGAAAGTGATTATACTAGTTTAATTTCTATTACTGAAAAACTTACAGGATTCAAAATTGAAACTATAAAAGTAACTGACTATAATGCTGCTGTAGAGGCAATGAGGGCGGGTAGAGCTCATATAGCTTGGTACGGGGGAAAAACCTATGTTAAAGCAGCGGAGATAGCTAATGCAGAAGCTTTTGCAGCAGGTGTTAGACCTGGTGAAAAAGATGCTGGTTATTTCACTTATTTTGTTGTCAAAAAAGATAGTAAATTAAAAAAATTTGATGATGTTAAGGGCAAAGTTTTATCTTTAAATACCATTGGATCAACTAGTGGCGATCTTATTCCTCAAGTAGAATTAAATAAAATTAACCTTTCGATAAAAAACAAAGATCATTTTAAAAACGTCTATTATGCAGGTAGTCATGACGCCTGTTTACTGTCAGTTTTAAATAATCAAGCAGATGTATGTGGAATGAGCTCAAGAAATTTTGAAGCTAGATTAGAAGATGGAACAATTAAGTTAGAAGATGTTAGAATTATTCATAAATCTGATCGTGTGCCACCGCCACCGTTAGCTTATTCTAAAAATATTCCATTAGAAGATAGAAATAAAATTAAAAAAGCTGTACTGGAAGCTCACAAGCATGGCACAATAGCTGGATATGGTGGAAAGATGTCACACTACATGGAAGTTAAGGACTCTGATTATAATGTTTTAAGAGATGTTATTAAGTTACTGAAAAAAAATAAATCATAAAAGTGCTAGAAATAAATAATTTAAGAAAAAAATTTGATAATGGAACTCATGCTTTAAAAGGTGTGAGTTTCAAAGTTAAAAGAGGAGAATTTATTTCTATTTTAGGACCAAGTGGATCTGGAAAAACAACATTGCTTAGAAGTATTAATGGTTTGGAACCTATTGAAAACGGTGAAGTTATTTTCAATAATAATAAAATTACGAAAGATAGTTTACCAGATGTTCAAAGAAAAACTGGCATGATATTTCAAGAATTTAATCTAGTTAATAATCTTACATCAATAAATAATGTTTTAACTGGATTACTTAATTCTAGTAGTAAATTTCTTTCAATGTTTTATTTATTTACCAAAGAACAAAAATTAGAAGCTCTACAGTCATTGAAAACTGTAGGATTATTAGAAAAAAGCTATAGTAGAGTAGATGAATTATCTGGGGGACAGAGACAAAGAATTGGAATAGCTAGAGCAATTATCAAGAAACCAATATTATTATTAGCTGATGAGCCTGTTGCAAGCTTAGATCCTAAAGCAGCATTATCCACTATGAAATTATTAAAAAAAATAAACAAAGATTTCAACATAACTATTTTGTGTAATTTACATCAAACAAATTTAGCAATTGAATTTTCTGACAGAATTATTGGGTTATCTGATGGTTCAATAGTTTTTGACGATGAAGCACAATATTTAGAGAAAAATATTAATAAATTATACAGCTGATATGAGCAATAAAAATATAATTAAACTTACCGAAAATAACCAGAAAGAAAATTTAGAAAAATATTTAAGACCTCAATGGTCGTGGAAAACAATTACTTTTATTATTTCAACTCTTATATTACTTACTGTAGTTACTATCGATCTAGAAATTAATTTTATAAATCTTTTTACAGATTCTTTTAAGTATTTTGCTGATATTTTCTCTAGAATGTTACCGCCTGATTTTTCGAATTTTAATAAATTGGTGTTTTCAATGATTGAAACAATTGAAATTGCAATACTGGGCACATTTATAGCTATAGTTTTGTCAATTCCTCTTGCATTATTATCAGCAAGAAATATTGCCCCAAATATTTTTATTTTTTTTATAGCTAGAACAATCACAGTATTTTTTAGAGCTATTCCAGAATTTATAATTGCAATGATTTTAGTTATTGCAATAGGGTTTGGTGCAATGCCCGGTGTTCTTGCTTTAGGTATTCATACAATGGGGTTTTTGGCCAAATTTTATGCAGAAGATATTGAGCATGTTAATAAGGGACCCATTGAAGCATTAAAGTCATCGGGTGCTTCAAAGAGACAAATAATTACCTTTGCAATTATACCTCAAATTATTCCATCATTTGTTGCAAATAATTTATATATTCTAGACAGAAATATAAGAATGGCCACAATGTTAGGAATAGTAGGTGCGGGAGGAATTGGATATGAACTTCAGTCGGCTTTTAGAATGTTTGAGTATCAAAAAGTTTCAGCAATAATAATTATTATTTTTATTACTATCTATATTATTGATAATATTTCTACATTGATACGGATGAGAATAAAATAAATAACAGAGTAGTTTTAGTAAAAATTTATTAATTTTTTTGTTATAATGGTAGATATCACAAAGACAAATAAATAAATTCCATATTTTCTTAATTAATGTTTTATGGTATTTTAGTTAGTGTTAATTAATTAATTTTAAAATTATAATTTAATCATAGAGAAAATTTCATATGGAAAGTAAAAAAATATTAAATACAATGATTATCGGGGGAGATAGGTCTGGAACAACTTGGTTACAGGGTTTGTTTGCTCAGCATTCAGATATATTTATTTGCCCAGTAAATAGAAGAGAATTTTTATCAAAACAAGAATTTATAAAAAAAAGATTTTTTTCAAAGCTTAAGTTTAATTGTCCATTAGATAATCATAAAAATGAAAAAATAATTTTAGGTGTGAGAAATATGCAAATATATCATGATCATAAAGTTGCAAAAATGTACTATAGTCATAACAGGAATATAAAATTTTTATTATCTCTAAGGAATCCAATTGAAAGAACTATATCTTCATATCAAATAAGAATTAAAAAACTAGTTGCAAATGGGCTACAAACAAAAAACTTTGATATGAATAAAGAATTAACAAAAGAGCAACCATATCTACAACGTAGTTTAATATACGAGATGTTGAAAAGTTATTTAGACTATTTTCCAAAACAAAATTTTTTTATTTTTCCAATAGAGATGGTTAATAAAAATCCTAACAAATGGGTAAATAATATGTTTTCATTTTTAGATATAGAGGAAACAAGCTCTCTGAATTATGCAAAAACTTCCAATAATTATAGAGATGTTGATACAAATATTAAATTTGTACCTCTTAATGAAAATTCAAAAGAGAAAATAGTAAATTGGTGCATGGAGGGTATTTTAAGATTAAGCGATTTAAGTAAAATAGATTTACTAAAGTTTTGGAACCTAAAAAAATAAATTTCGATATTTTTGTTGGTGAGATGTTTAGTATCTATAATTCACTTTTATAGATTTTTTTCAATAATTTTTTTGATAATTTATTTATCGAAATTGTAAAATCATTATCTAAAATAATATGAGGTTTTTTAGGAAATTCTGCGTTTTGATTCTTGCCAACAATATCTTTATGAATACCTGAGTAGAAAAATTTTTGTTTCTTACTTATAAGTTTTTCAATATCAGACTTGATATAAATTTCTAAATAATTTTCAATATATTTTTTATTCCAGTTTCTAATTTCATGAAACATACTCACGGTAGAAAAAACTATATTAATATTTTTATCAGTTATATACTTGCAATACTTGCTATAACTCAAGGCGTAAATTAATCTATATTTTTTAGAATATTTATCATAGTTGAAAATTTCCCTTATATCATCTCCACTGATTTCAATAGTGGGTCCATATTTTTTTGTAATTTCTTGAGTAATTGCTTTGCCAATTGATGTTTTTCCAGAGCCAGATAGTCCTGTTATCCAAAACAATATACCTTTATTTTTTTTTATTTTTATCATTTAAAAATTATTTAAGTTATATTTTTTAGTAATTTTGACGTTGTCTTGACGTCTTTATGTGTGTCAATTTCAAACCAAAAATTTTTAACTTCCTTAACATTTAATTTTAACATTTTATTATCAATAGACTTATTAAGAAAAGATGTCATATCGATTTTATTATCACAATTTTTAGTAAAAAAATTTAAAAGTCTAAAATATGAATTTTTTGAAATTTTTACAATGCCCATAAACTGACTTTTTGGATATTTTTTTATTTTAGTACCAATTTTTATTAACTTTTTATTTTTAACAACAACATCCTCCGCATCATTCTTTATATATTTTAAACCCATTCTCTTTTTCCATAATGATAACCAATTGAGGTATAAAGGAATTAAATTTTCAAATTTATTAAAAATTTTAAAAATATTTTTATCAAAAATAATATCTCCATAACAGATAACGACACTATCATTAATAAATTTTTTTGTAAGGAACAAACTGTACACCATATTTGTAGATCTATATTTTTTGTTGTTTATGATCTTAAAATTAAATTCCTTTGCAAATTTTTTAATTTGCCAGTTTTTATATCCAGTAACTATTATTCTTTTTTTAAATTTTAAATAAAAATTTAAATTATGTTCAAGTATTGTTTTTCCATTAATCTTTGTGAGGCATTTTGGGTTATCTCTAAATTTTTTTGGCAACCTAGAGCCACGTCCTGCTGCTAAAATAATTAATTGCATATTTTTCTTAAAATTTTGAGGTCTAATTTTTTGATTCTTTTATACCTTTCTGGGTGCCATAAAATGCCATAAATTTCAAAATTATTTATTTTAAAAAATTCAATTGATTTATCATCACATGTAGCAAGAGGTAATATTTTTTTTCCATAAGAAGAGAATATATAATTGTGATAAGAATTTACCATATAATCTTTTTTATCAAATTTAATTTTATGTAATTTATTTACATGACTTTTAGATTTTTTAAACTTTGCTCCAAATAAACTGGCAATGTACTGGGCACCATGACAAATTCCAACAATTTTAATACCCGCTTTTTTTGCTTGTAAAAAATATTTTTCATCTAATGAAGAGCGTATCTTATTTTTTTTTTTTTTACTAATATTTGAAATTGTGTTTCCACCTAAAATAACAATTAATTTTTCATTTTCTATATTATTTAGTCCGTTAAGAATTTTAAAAGAACATTTATTTTTAAATACCTTATTAAAAAGAAAAAAAATTCTTTTATCAACGCATAGTTCAAGCTGATCTTTGTAAATTTCTCTTACAGTGGGTATGATTGCAATATTCAATTTAAAAAGTGCTTAATTGTCCTGCTACGCAATCTATACTAATTGTCTTATGCTTGACAATACTTTCAAAATTATTTTCACCAACACCTATTAACGCTGGTAAGTTTAATTCAGCACATCTAATTGACATATGTGAATTTAAGCCTCCATATTTTGTAATTAGACCTTTAATATTTTTACTAAATAAAAAATCATAACCTGGGTCTGCGTTTTCTATACAAATAATTCCATTGAAATCATTATCAATTTTATTTTCATCTAGTAGAATTATTTTCCCTGAAACCATTTTGTTAGATATGAAGTTTATCTTACTATTTTTTTCATGTTGAATAAATATATCTTTTGGATTATTAATTACATCGGGTAATGAAATATTTTTGTTGTATTCGTATTCACTTTTATTTTCTTTAATATGCAATTTTAAATTTCCTATCATATCAAAGTTGCTAATGTTAAAATACATATTTAGCACTTTTGATATTTTTAAGTAGGATAAATCATCTCTTGAAATCATATATTTATTCCCAAAAGAAATTAAATTAGTAAAAATTAAATCTATATTTTTTGAAAAAAGAAATTTCGAATATTCTCGATAAATAATTGCTTCTTTAAGAAATTTTTCAAATTCACTTAAACTACAATCAAAACCAATTTTTTTAATATTGGGTTTTTTTAAGAACTTTAATTTTAGTCCTTTATCTTGATTAATTTGAATATTATCTTTTTTAAAATTTTTAAAATATATATTAAAATTTTCCTTATAATTTAGAGATGTAATCTCATATGTATTTGGTCTCAAATGACCATATTTTTTGATAAAATTTGACTTTGAAATATTTTTTAAATCTTTTTTCATTTGACTCATAATAGTATCTATATTTTGAAAAAACCTATCTTTCTCAGTAGAAGAAATAAATTTTTCCTCAACTAATGAATTAAGAATTTCAACTGCAACAAAACCACATCTTGCAAGTCCAGCAAATGGAAGAGTTCCGTACTTTTTACAATCCTCAATTAACCAATAAATTTTATCAATATGGTACAAGTTAGATTTTTCGACAGCTTTTTGTCTCAATACTAATTCGTTTAGTTTTTTTTTATCTTCATTGAAGTTTTTAATTAAATTACTGTTTATATCTGTTAATGATCTAAAGATTATTAAAATGTTTTTTTTTGAAAAAATAGAACTTAATTTTTCCATCATATTTTTTTGATTAGAAAAAGTTGCACAAGTAAATAATAAATCAAATTCAACTTTATCTTGTAAATTTTTATTTTTACTAAATTGATTTAAGTAATAGTTGCATAATTTTCTTGAAATATTTTGATCTAATTTTTCTGGCAACCAGGAATTAAAATCAATTCGTATATCTATATAAGGAGTTCCACAGAAAGTAGTCATTAGATGAAATTGTTCTAAATCTCTATATCCATAGTTTTTTCTGTTTTTTGCCCATATATGGTCAGTAATTATTTCTTGGTAAAGTGATAGTGCTAAAGGTTTGGGTTTAGTTCCTATAATTTCTGCAGGGTTCCAATCAGGCATATTTCCAAAATAGGTTGTGTCTCCAAACAAAGAGTAATGTTTTTTCTTGAGTTTTAGAATTTTTTTCTCAAGATTATCAAAAATATTTTTTTTGACAACTTTCTTATTCTTTTTAAAAATTACAAGCTTTTGTTTTGGAGAAATTAAAGGTCTAACTTGTAATAAATATATTTTTTTTTTCTTGTCAATTGCAAATTCAATATCCAAGTTATCATTTTTAAAAATATTTTCTAATTCATTAGTTAGCCTTTTTAAACCTTTAAATTCATTTGGAATCTTATATTTTTTATTGGTAAAATATATTAATGATTGATTTTCTCCAGATCCACTTGTAACCGTGGAGGTATCTTTGCCTCTTGAGTAGTTTATAATCAAACATTTTGAATAGTTTATAAGGCTTTTAGTTAGTATTACTCCTGATATTTTGACGTTGGGTACCATTTCTTGAACAAAAAAAATGTCATTTAGTATTTTTTTATTCTTAGATTTTCTAATTTCATCTACACATTTTTCAATTTTTTTACTATCATTAGATTCTATATTCAAAAAGCTTTTATATTTACCTGCTTGTGACTCTTTTTTTGTATCTTCCTCTTGAAACGAAGATCTTAAGGCAATTTTTTTTTTAGGGTAGTTTTCTCTAATTTTTCTAATTACAGCAATTTTATTGTTATTGAAATATTTGAATTGAAATATCATTAATTTCGGAATAGTTGCACTTCTTACTTTTAATATATCTAATGTTTTAGCCTTAGAATAAAATTTCATACATTATTTCCATATTTCCATATATTTAATATGAGAATTTCCTGATATTAGCAAATTATATAATTTTTTATTTTTGTACATTGAAAAATAAAAAATAATAAATGTAAAAAATATATTTATCACTTTTAGAGCTATTTTTCTATCTTTAGCTTTTATTAAATTTGAAATGAAAAAATTTAATGAGCAAAATAAATTAAATAAGAATTTTAGAAAGTTTATTTTTTTTTTATAAATATAATTATTAATTATATAATTTTCTATATTTGAAATTTTCAATTGATTTTTTATTTTTTTTTTATGCACTTCAGAAAAGAAGTTTTTTTTTTTTAAACGTTCTTTAGCATTTAAAAAGTTTAAAATTTGCTGTGCATTATTATTATTTATTTTATTTCTTATTGCTTTATTAAAACTGATATTTTCAAAATCAAGGGTTAAAGATCTATTTCTTGGCAATTTTTTATTATAATTTGATATTATTCTTCTAAAGGTTTCCATCCAATAAAATAATGATTTTTTACCCTTGAAATTAAAAAAATTATAAAAACCTGATGCACCAATTGTATTATCTCTAATTGATAAAAAACTATCAATATATGCTCGATTTGACTTTAAGAAAAAAATATTTTTTTTAGAAACTTTAGACCAATCAAAACCCCTGGCTGAAACATATACTATTAAAAATTTTTCAATTTTAGAATTATTCTTATAGGATGAGCTTAGAGCTTGTGCTAGATGCGTTAGATATTCTATCGAATTAAATTGTAAATTATTTTTATTAAAAAGTTTTCTTTTAAATTTAATATAATCAATTTTTTTTTTTGAAAACATATACAATTTTTTTTTTACTTCATTAAAAAAAAAATTATTTAATTTTTCACCTTTAGCAAGTTTCTTATTATTAGTCGCCTGATTAAACAAATTAAAATAAAGAAATTCATATGGCCACACAAAAAAAAATGCATTGTTCAAAATTCGACTTAAGCTAATTATTGATACTCCTCCTCCTCTTGGAGGATTGATAATAAACACAAATTTTTTAATCATAATATTTAATAATCAAATTTATTTAATAAAAATGTTTTATCTATTTTGTAAAAATCTTTCTTTTTTTTAAGAATTTTTTTATTAGAATCTATCCAGAATTTATGAAATTTATTTATTTTCATCTTTTTTGCCAAGAGTTGGGAAATTTTTGTCTATATAGTTATAAGTATTAGCATCTATAAAATCACTCAACATATTTGTTAAATTTCTTTATTAATAAATTTATTAAATCGTTCTAGTGTATTGTCACCTAATTCATTTGCCTGAATTTCGTCAAGATAATTTGTAACATTACTTTCATTATAAAATATATTTATTTTATTTCTTTTGAATTTATTTATTACATCAAATAATTCTTCATCACTTTTGACTAAACATGCAGCATTATATTTGTCCCATAGTTGTCTACTATAGTGATAATGAGATGCGCTTATTAATATTTTTTTTTGTAACAACACCTCAATTGCAATTGACGATTGGGTACAAATTACCATATCAGCCCAATCGATTAGTTGAACAGAGTTATGTATAATATCTAATGGAAATTCTTTTAATTTATTTGTTGAAAGATTAATTTTCTCTTTATGTGCCGAGTTTGTATTTGGCTTTATAATTAAATCTATATAATTTGAATCATTTAATTTTTTAATTGAATTATATATTTTATCAGAATTCATTCCAAGAAAAGCTGAATGATCCATATAGACAATTTTAATTTTATTTTTATTGTTTATCTTTATCATGTTATTTTTAAATGTATTTTCTTTAAGATATTTAAATAATTTTTCATGCCAAAAATAAGAATATCTTGGATTTCCTAAGTATATCGCTTTATTAGAATCTAATTTTCCATATTTTAACATAGCAGTCATATTAGACTTATTAGAAAAGATTAAGTGGTCTAAATCTTTATTTTTATCTGTAATTACGGCTAAATTTTTTATATCTTGATCATCCTTATTTGAAATATCTCTATTCCACAATGCATGTCTAAAACCTATTAACTTTATTTTTAATTCTTTAGATACATTTATAAATTCATCTAAGAAATTTTTTCTAGGGTTGGGAAAATCAACTATAACTAAATTAAATTTTGACTTAATTAATTTTTTTTTAATTATTTTTTTTAATAAAAATTTAATTAGTTTAAAATTTGTTAAATTCAAAATTTTTCTAGGAATAAACTTAAAAAAAAAGTTATCAAAATAATCTACTTTGACGTTATTTAAATTTTTTACAAAGTCATAATTTATATTTTCTTTAAAATTCCAATCTCTACTTGTGCATAAATAATTTATTTCAATTCCAGGATTATTTTTTGAAATATAATTAACAATAGGTACCGTATGATCAAAATCATTAAACCTTCTAAATAATATTATTATTTTCTTCATTATTTTTTACTAATCCAGCAAAGTATGTAAAGAAATTGTGGGTATATTTAATTTTGTATTAGTTATTGAATAATAAGGAATAAAATTCTTTTTTTTGCTTAAACTTTTAAATGTTTGTTGTAGTTCAATTTGCTTATAATCATTTGTTTCATATTCATCAATACCAGCTTTATTTATAGGTGATAAATATTTATTAATTAAATTTTCTGAAAAATCCCAATTATTATAGTAGCCACCATCTCTTAAGGTGCAATCAAGCAGCGTTACATTATTTTTCATATGGAAATTTTTGTTTATAAGTATTAATCATATGCTATTAGGATCTTTTTGTAAATAAACATAAATTTCAAATATCATAAGTAAACTATGCAAACTCTTAAAAATTTAAAAATTATTCCAAATTATATAATATTAAATAATCTAATTCTTATATTTCTCAAAGTATGTAAATTTGTAACAGACCTACTGGGTATCTCACTCTTTCTGGTAATTGTTTTAAGTGTATTGAATAATGACAAAACGATAGCATTGGATTTTAAATTTGGAGAGTTTGAAATTACATTTTTAAATAATTTAACAATTAATCAAATTGTATTAATAGCATTTGTAGTTTTTTTTATAAAATTCTTAGTTAGCATATTAATAAATTATAGTGATTATCTTATAAAATTCAAAATATATGTCTTCACCCAAAAATTATCAATGTCAAAATTTTATTTTAGTAATTTAGAAAATTTAATTTTTAAAGATAATTCAAAAATTTATAGATCTATAACAACTGAAGTTAAGTTTACTTCTCTATATTTAACATCAATATTTTCAGCATTAACAAACTTATTTATTATGACATTATCATCATTAGTAATGTTTTTTTTAATTGGAGTTCATGTCTTTTTAATTTTAATATTTTTTATAATTTGTTTAGGCATGTACTCAATTTTTTTTTCAAAACAACTTAACCGATATGGAGGTGAAAGATTACAATTTAATCTTGAATTTTATAAATATTTTCATGATACATTATTATTTTTAAGGGAGATAAAATTTTTTAAGAAATCAAATTATACCATAAACCAATTATCAAATTTGAAAAAAAAAGAATGGAAGGCAGGTTACAAGTCAAAGGCTTTAGAAACTTCAACGCCATATTTTATTGAAATGATATTAATTTCATTAACCTTAGCCATAATCTATTTTAATAAAACATATTTATTTAGTGGAAGTAGCGAAATTATCTTTGTAATTATTCTAATGATGAGAACATTGCCATATTTAAAAGATTTACAAACAAGTTTTAATGAAATTAATTTATACAAAGCATCGTTTGAATCTTTTTCAAATAATTTTAAAAAAAATTTTAATGAAAGTTCATACAAAATTTTGTTAAATAGTTTTGAATTAAAAACAAAACTTAATAATAAACGTGTTAATTTAAAAATTTACAAAAATGAAAAAGTTTTAATTTATTATAGAGATTCTGGTGTACCAGATAAATTATTGTTAAATCTTACTGGTATAAGTTCTGGTAGTAAAAGTTATTTATATTTAAATGATAAGTTATTTAAAAAAGAAAACTTAATAGATAGTATTGGTAAAATTGGTTACTGTGATGATAAATCAGCCATATTTGATCTTAACTTAATTCAAAACATTGCTCTAACTCAAGAAGATTTAGATTTCAAACATACAAAAAAAATATATGAGATTTGTGAATTATTGAACTTAAAAAAACAAAAAAAAAATCAAGTTTTAAATGGAAAATTAACTCAAGAAATAACCAAAGTTAAAATAGGTATTGCAAGAGCTTTATATCATGGAAAAGTCTTATTTATTTTTAACAATTCATTTAAGAATTCAATTTTAGACAAAAAAACCATGGAAAAAGTTTTTAAATATATAGACGGTAAGTTCTTAATAGTGTTGTCAGATGAAAATGTTAACTTCAAAAAATTTAATAAAAAATTAATTTACTAGATTATTTATGAATTTAAGTAAGGTTTATCAAAATTTAAAAGAAGATAATTACAGATTCCAATTTCCACTAAAAGACAAATTTTATGTTTTTAAAATAGAAAATTTTTTAGATCAAGAATCGTATAATTTTATAGATAAAAATTTTTATAACTTTTCTAAAGAGAATTTAAAACAAACATTTCTTAAATATTCCGTTAAAAGTAACGAAGAAACTTATAAAAAAAATGTTCAGAATAATAGATATCTATCTGAGATAGATAAATTGTTTACAAGTAAAGAGTTTAATTATTTTTTTTTAAAAAAACTTTATTTTAAAATTTTAAAATCAAGGATAGGTAATAATCATTTTTTAAGAATGTTTAAAATTCAGAAATTCAATGAACCCACTAAATCAAGAATTATCTCAAATCTAGAAACAAGAGTTGAATATTCTTTTTTAGTAAATGGCGCAGTTGTAAATCAACATACAGATGCTGTTAAAAAAATGTTATCACTAATGTTATATTTTCCAGATGATAATGCAAATATTACTTTAGATGAACAGAAAAAGTTTGGAACCCAATTCTGGAATAGTAAAAAAGAAAATTTTAGAAATGAACATATCCAAAATAAAAGAGATATAAGTTCTTTTAAAAATGAAAATAAAATAGCTTACACCACACCATTTGAAAAATTTCATTTATATGGTTTTATAAAAAATAAGTATAGCTGGCACTCTGTAGACAAAATTGAAGCACCAAGTAATTATTTTAGAAGATCAATTAACATTAATATTTTCTTTAGTTAAATATATTAAAATTTTTTATTAAAACTATTAGTTAAAAACTATCTTTGCTCTTTTAAAAATTGTATAAAGATTATAAGAAATATAAATATGTATCTTAAAAAAAAATGAATTATAAAAAACTATTTGAAAAATTTCATTTATATGAATTTATAAAAAATCAATTTAGTTGGCATTCAGTTAAACGAATTGATGTTCCTAGCAATTTTTTAAGAAGATCAATTAATAATAATATTTTTTTGTCTAAATAATTTAAAGGATTAATTAATCAAACCTATGAAAAAAAAAATAGCTATAATTGCAGGAATATCAGGCCAAGATGGTTGGTATCTTCAAAATAGACTATTAAATAAAAATTATGAAATAGTAGGGCTAAGTAGAAAAAAATTTAAGTCAAAAAAAAATATTACATTAATAAAAACTAATTATGATTATACTGAATTATCAAAAATTATTAAAAGATATAGACCAGAAATGATTTTTAATTTAGCTGGAGAAAGTAACCCAAGAGCTTCTTGGCCAAAAATTTATAAATCTAAAGAATCAATTATAGATTTAACTGTAAATTTTTTAGAAATAATTAGAAAATCATCATTTAAAATTAAATACTTTAATTGCTCATCCTCTGAAATCTATGGAATTAACAAAAATAAAAGTGGTTCTTTTGCCCCCATAGTAGAGTCAAATGACTTTGGTCCTAACAATCCTTATGGATGTTTTAAGGCAGCTTGTCATTTACTTGTTCAAATTTATAGAATTAAATATGATATATTTGCGGTGAATGGTGTTTTGTTTAATCATGATTCAAGAAGAAAAAAAGGATTTTTAATAGATACAATTATAAATTTTTGTGTAAAAAATAAAGGTAATAATAAAAAGTTGACATTGAGCAACTCATATCCTGTTAGAGATTTTGCCCATGCAGATGATATTACTGAAGCCATGGTAAGAGTAATGATACTAGATAAACCAGATGATTACATTATTTCTGGAGGAACAATCAGAAGTGTAAAACAAATTGCTTTTGAAATATTAAAACACTTCAAAATCAAAAGAAATAGATTAATTTTCTTAAACAATAAAAAAGATGTTAAAATAAATGATATTAAAATTGGAAATAATAATAAAATTAGAAAAGCTACAAATTGGAAACCAAGGTATAAAAATAAAGAGTTAATTTTAAAATTAATTAATGAAAATATTATCAATGCTTGAATTCATCTCAGAAATTGGAATTAATCATAATGGCAAAATGTTAATTGCCAAAAAATTAATACGTCAATCAAAAATGGCTGGGGCCACATTTGTAAAATTTCAGGTAAGAAATTTAAAAGAAATGTATAATATTGATTTTTTAAAAAAGACTTCTAATTCAGAAGCTGCTAACCAATATATATATAATCAACTCAAAAAAACTTCCCTCACAATAAATCAATACAAAATTTTATTTAAATATTCAAAAGATATAGGTCTTAAAGTGATGCTAACTCCTTTTGATGAAAAAAGCCTTATTTTATGTAAAGATAAAAATGTAAATGCAATAAAAGTTGGATCACCTGATTTTGAAAATATACAATTAATAAAAAAAATTCTAAAGCTCAAACGTCCTGTTTATTTATCAACTGGCATGACTACTTTAGAGAATATTAAAAAGGTTACTTCCTTTATTAAAAAAAATAATCCACATAGGGTAAAAACAAGTTTTTTACATTGTGTAAGTTCATACCCACCTAGAGAGGATGAAATAAATTTAAAATTTATGAAAACATTAAAAAAAATTGCTAAAAAAAACAATATTGGATACTCGGGGCATGAAAGAGGAATAGGGCCATCTTTACTATCAATTTTTTTTGGCTCAAAAATAATTGAAAGACACATTACACTTGATAAAACGATGGAAGGTCCAGATCATAACTCATCAATAACAAGCAAAGAATTTAAAAGGCTTATTAATCTGTCAAATAAATGTGTCTTATTTATAAAAAAAGATAAGACCAATCTAAATACCTTTATAAATAAATTTAAATTACATAAACACAAAAGTGCTATTGGTGTGGATCAAAAATTAATATCAAATAATGCTCTATTTAATAAAAGGATTTTAGGAAAATCATTTATTTATAAAAAATCATTTAAAAAAGGCTCAATTATTTTGCTTAAAAGTCTTAAGTTGGTTAGCCCTGGTAAGGGTTTAGGATCATTAGAAATTGATAAATTTTTAAATAAAAAATTAACTGTAGACGTTATTAAGAACTCATACCTTGATCCGCAAAATTTTAAAAAAAAAATTAAAGGATCTTATAAAATTAGTAGAAACTGGGGTCTTGTTGGTCGATTAGGTGATTTTGAACAATATATGCATGAGAAAGCAGACTTGATTGAAATTCATTTAACCTGGAGAGAGTTAGTAAATCCAAAAATACCAAAAAATATTTATAACAAAGAATTAATTGTTCATGCACCAGAATACTTTAACGATCAGTTAATAGATTTTTCTTCTAATAATAAGAGTGTACTTAATAATAGTTTTGAAATGATGGAAAGTATTACTTACTTAATAGAAAAATTAAAAAACCATTTTCTTTTTGATGAAAAAAGAGGCCCTAAATTAATTTTACATCCAGGAGGACATTCTGAAAAATCTCAAGATTTTATATCAAAAAATGAGAGGTATAAAAATTTAGCTAAAAATATTTTTAAATTAAAATCTAATAAATATAATTTATTGCTTGAAAATATGCCACCTTATCCGTGGTATTTTGGAGGGCGTTATTACCAACATATTTTTACAAATACAGAAGAAATATATAATTTTTCAAATGAGTTGGGTATTAATGTTTGTTATGATACATCACATGCAAAATTAGCAAGCAATGACCAAAATAAAAATTTTCTTACTTTTTCAAAAAATATTTTAAAAATTACAGATCATCTTCATATATCTGATGCGAAAGGAACTGATGGTGAAGGATTACAAATTGGGGATGGAGATATCAATTTCAAAGAGTTTTTTAGTCTAGCAAAAAATAATAATGCAAGTTTTATTCCTGAAATTTGGAATGGACATTTAAATAATGGATCTGGATTTAATGTTGCTCTTAATAACCTTGAAAAAATAATTAAAAAGATATCCACACATCATCATCATTGATGATCCAGAATCTGAAAAGATAATAAAATTATTAAACATTTTAATATAAAGTAAGCTATAATATTATTAAAAATATATTAAAATGAAATATAATAAATTTTATTAAAATTATTTCTTATAATTACTTAAGATTTAATTATTTCAATGCATATCTATTATAAAAATGACTTCAAAAAAATAAAGGTTCTATAAAAATATAATTTTTGTGAAATATAAAATAAAAAAAAATTTAATTTGGTCAATTATTCCTGCTAAAGGAAATTCAAAACGAATTAAAAAAAAAAACCTAAAAAAAATTGAAAATATTGAATTATTCCTATACTCAGTTTTAATATCTTTGAAAAATAAGAGAATTTCTAAAACTTTTATTTCAACTGATGATCCAAATATTTTAAAAATTGCCAGAGATAACGGCGCGGAGGCACCATTTTTAAGACCAAAAAAATTTAGCAAACCTTACTCAGAAGATTATGAGTATATTTTTCATTTCTTAGATTATATAAAAAATAATTATACTAGTATTCCAGAATATATTGTTCAATTAAGGCCCACTACGCCATTTAGGGGAATAAACGATATTAATAAAGCTATAAATTTTATTAAAACAAAAAAAAATGCAACAGCGCTAAGATCAAGTCATTTAGCTGATCACCCTCCAGAAAAACAATTTAGAATAAAGAATAATTTTTATTGTGATGTAAATTTATTGCCAGACGAAAAAGATTTATTTAATAAACCAAGTCAATTATTTAGAAGAACATACGAACCTAATGGCTATATAGATATATTAAAAACAGAATTTTTGTTAAAAAATATTAAAAAAAAATTGATTTATGGGAATAAGATTTTGCCATTTATTACAAAAAAAATGATTGATATTGATACCATTGAAGATTTTGATTTTGCACAAAAAATAAAAACTAAAAATAAAACAGAAATAAAAAACTTTTATAGAAAAAAATGAAAATTCTTTTTGTAGGCTTGGGTTCTATTGGTCAGCGTCATCTAAGAAATATAAAAAAATTTTATCCTAATTCTAAAATATCCGCATATAGAATTTTGAATAGAAAATTTACATTAAGTAATAAAAATAAAGTCCAAAAAGATAATTTAAACAAAAAGTATAATATTAAAGTCTTTAAAAATTTTAAAGAATCTTTGCACGATAAGCCAGATGCCATTTTTATTTGTAACCCTACATCAATGCATATTAAATATGCTCTTATTGCAGCAAAAAATAAAATAAATATTTTTATAGATAAGCCACTGTCAGATAAAATGATTGGAATTAGGAAGCTTCATAATCTTGTAAAAAAAAATGAAATTATTTTTATGGTTGGTTATCAAATGAGATTTTTAAAATCATTGATTTATATAAAAAGTATAATTGACAAAAAAATATTGGGTAAACTTTGTGGTGCAAATATTTATAATGGTGAGTTTCTTCCTGATATGCATAAATATGAAAACTATAGAAAAACTACAATGGCTCTAAAAAGATTAGGAGGAGGTGTTATAAATTCACAGATTCATGAATTAGATTATTGTATCTATCTTTTTGGTAATCCAAAAACTGTATATGCAAAAGGTGGTAAGCTTTCTAATTTTAATATAGATGTGGAAGATTATGTTACTAGTAGTATGACTTTTCAAAAGGATAATATCTCAGTAAATTTAAATTTAGATTTTTTTCAAAAGCCACCAGTAAGAAAAATGTTTATAACTGGAACAAAGGCTTCATTAGAATGGAACTATTACAAAAATGAAGTTTATATTAACTATTATTCTTCAAATAATAGGATTAGAAAAGATTTTGGTATATTCAATAGAAACAAAATGTTTGAAGAGCAAACTAAATATTTTTTTAGCTTAATTAGTAAAAAACAAAAAAAAAATATTTCAGATCTAGATAATGGAATTTTAAGCCTAAAATTAAGTTTATTGATAAAAAAATCTATTAAAAAAAATTTATTAATTAAGTTTTAAAAATTTTTCAAAGTTATCAATAATATTTTTAGAAGCTTTTCCCATATTATCACCGATAAAATTATCAATAAATTTTTCTCTATTAATTTTTAAATATTTTGGGTTTTTTAAATTGTCTAATATAGAATCATTTAGTGAAGTGTAATTATCAACATATGTTTGAAAATTAAATTCTCTAAGATAATAAAGATGGTGGTGCCAACCATAAATTGAATTTTTATGATTTGTTTCTCTGTATTTTCCTATTGCGGCATTAATGATGGGTAAATCAAAAATACAAGCCTCTAATTGAGTTGTTGAAAATTCATTTATAAAGACATCTGCTGCGCTGTAAAGTTTTGATAATTCTTCAAAATCTTCAGAAGGGTAGAATACTTCTGAAGGTTTCCCCCCAAATTTTTTTAATGTGGGGTTTTTAAATAACACCTTTTCTCCAAATTTATCCTTAATTTGTTTTTCAAAAAAAATATTTTCATTTCCTAAAAATTTTTTACTAAGAGCTTTGTCTAAAATTAGTGGATGCATTCTAGCTACTACTATAATATTTTTGTTATTTATAAATTTTTCTGAAATATTATTTATAATATTATATCCTTGCATAAAATCTCTTGGATGAGACGAAAAAAACAAAATAATTTTTTTGTCATTTGTTAAGTTATTTTCTTCAAAAAATTTTTTTCTCAAGTTAGCCTTATTATCCCTTTCTATAAAAAAATTTTCCCAATGGGTTACACCACATATTTCAATTTTTTTAATCGGTATATCATGAAAAATATTTAGTTCTTTTTTCATAACCTCATTCCATACCAAATAGTAGTCTGAGTTAGATGATTTATACCCTTTTGAAGTTGGGTTATCCCAGCTATAAATTATTGAAATAGACTTACAATTAAATTTTTTTGCATCTCTAGCAAAGTATTGATCATAGTCATAACCATATGATAAAAGAATAAGAGCTTTTGGTTGATATTTTTCAAATTGATTTAAAAAAAAATTATTTGTATCAGTCATTTCATCAATATAAAAAAAAATATTTCTTAGAATTTTTGATTTTCTTAAAAAAAAGTTTATTAAATTAAAAAAATAATACCTATTATTTTTTATAGCTTTTTCAAATTTAATTTTATATAGATCTATAGTCTTGTTTTTAAAATTTTTTTTTTCACCACAAATAAATTTCTTTATTAACTTTTTAAAATTAAAAAAAATTGAATTATTTTCTCTCTCTATTCTTTCTGAATTCAAATCTTCATAAATAATTTCATATTTTTTTAGTAAACTTTCGTAATATGGTTTTTTATCCATGTCTATAAAGGCAACAATTTTATATTTTTTTGATAGATGATCCATTAGTTTAGTGCTTAGAAGGTATCTAAGGCCAAAACTTCTGTACAATGGTAAAAAAATATACTCTTTCATTTTTATGGATAAATTTTATTTATTATATATAAAACAGATTATTATATAAACAATAAATTCAAAATATCTATATGATAAATAACAAAGTCTTTCACTTTAAGAAAATGGTATTTCATAACCAATGTATAATATTTTAAATTTTAAAAATTGACTGAGTGAAAAAAATTTTAATAAGTATTACAAATGGTTTTTCTTTGAGGTATACTTGTCATACTGATATTCTTAAAATATTATTAAAGAACAATATTCAAGTATCTATAATTTCGAATGATGCTAATTCAACAAAGCAAAATATAGGAATCAATGAAATAAATTATTTAGAATTTTCAGAGAGAAAAACTAATTTATATAAATTTTCTTCTAAATTTTACAATATATTGGAAAATATTCGAATGTTTGCTTATGGTGGCAAATACAGTACTCCAGAAATAATCTTTAATTTTACTTACCAAAAAAAAAATATTAAATATTTTCTTTATAAAGTTATTAAGTTTTTACTAAATAGATCTTTTTTCTTGAGAAAATTTTTACTTTATACTCAATCTTTTTTTTATCCAGATGAACTATTTAAAATAGTTAAAAACAACAATCCAGATATAGTTCTTACAACTAGTTTGGGAACCTTTAGTTTTGATGAATATATTTTAAGAATCTCAAAAAAGTTAAATATACGTTCTTGCACAGCAATGCTGAGCTGGGATAACCCCACAACAAGAGGTTATCCTGGAGCTTTACCAAATAATATTTTTTCTTGGACAAATATTATGAAAAAAGAACTTGTTGAATTTAGTGACTGTAATAAGAAAAATATAGAAGTTTCAGGAATAGCACATTTTGATAATTATTTTTCATCAAAAAATATTATTTCAAAAAAAACTTTTCATGAAAATTTTAAAATACCAATTGATAAAAAAATTATATTATTAATTACAAAAGCGCCCAGCACATATCAATATAATCCAAATATTTGTAAAATTATTGCCGAAAGTATATCAAATCAAAAATTAGAAAATTGCCATATAATTACAAGAGTGCATCCATTATTTTATAAAGTGAACAAAGAAAATAAACAAATTGAGTTCAATGAGGGCCTGAAAATATTTGAACAATTGAACAAAAAATATGACTGTCTCACAGTAAACTTTCCAAATATAACTTCTTTAAAACAAGATTTTGAAATGCATAAAGATGAACAAAATTTTGTAAAAAATCTTATTTTTAATTCAGATATTATTGTTAATATTTATTCGACATTTAATATCGAAGGAGCCATTTTCAACAAACCTTTAATAAATATAGATTTTGACAATCTTGAGCCAATGTATGAATGGAATAAAAAGTATGAAAGACAAAGTATCGAAATAGATAGAAATTTAGACCACAATCAAAGAATAATTAAAGCAAAAGCAATAAAGAATGTAAAGAATGAGTCTGAGCTTATCTTAGCAATAGATACTTATCTAAAAAACCCTGAAATAGATTCTTCAAAAAGATCAATAGTACTAGAAAATGAAGTTGGACCTAATAAAGGAAGTGCAGGAACTTTTATTGGTAATAAAATAATTAGTTATTTATAAAATAAAAGGGATTTTTACCATATATAGGGGGAAAAACCTTTTTCTTTTTCAAAATTCAGTCTACTGTTCTTTTTATTCCTGAGTGTATTTTATAGTCATCTAATATTATAACATCTCCTTTTACCAGACTCTTATACAGAAGTTCTAGCGCAAAAAAAGTAACTTTTTCGATATCCATATGAAGTAGTGATATTTTGGTTTTATTTTTTTTAAAAGATTTAGTGTTTTAAAAATATCTCCTTCAACTAATTTTATATTTTTTAATTGTTTTTCCTTTAAAATTTTTTTTAGTGTTATTTTTGAAATTGGTTTTCCTGCAACTTTAGTAAAAGATTTTGGAAAAGCCTTATCATATAGATCTGATTTACCCGATGATGGAAATGACTTGAATGTATCAAAACCATAAATTTTTTTTTATTTTTAAAGTATCTCTTATTTGTACAATTCTTATTAAAGATATTCCTTTAAAAACCCAAGCTCTACAATTCCTCCTTGGACATTCTTAATTCTTTTAATTAACTCATAATGATTAAGAATTTTATCAAGTCTAGATTTGTGCGTCGTATAATAAAATTCATTCTCAACACTAAAATTGTTTTTTAATGTTATCTTTTTATTAAGAATTTTTTTTATATTAGTATGTTTATTTTTTATTTACCTTTAATTTTAATAATGTATAATCATTCCTAAATAGTGACAAGAACATAATTTTAAAGTATTTAATTCTAAACAGATATGAAAAACAATAATGTATTATCAGTAGATAACAAAGTTATAATTATCATTGGGGGATGTGGAATATTGGGAACGGAATGGGCAAAACATTTACTTTCTCAAAATGCCAATATTTGTGTCGCTGATTTAGATTTAACAAAATTTAAAAATAATTTTAAGGATGTAATTAGTAAATTTGAAAAAAAATTGATATTTTCAAAAATTGATGTGTCAAAAAAAAAATCTTTAGAAAAATGTATAAATACTGTTTTACAAAAATTTAATAAAATAGATGTTGTAATTAATGCTTCAGCAATGAACGCGCCATTTGATAAGAAATCTAATAGAGATCAATTTTCTTCAATATTAGACTATCCAGAAAATTTATGGAAAAAATCGATGGAAATTAATTTGACAGGAGCTTTTTTAATTTCACAGGTTGTAAGTAAATATTTTGTTAAAATTAAAAAAGGTCATCTGATAAATATAGGATCACTTTATGGGCTTGTTGCTCCCGATCAGTCAATTTATAAGGAAAAGGGAAAACAGAAGTTTTTTAAACCAGCAGATTATATAGTTTCTAAGTTTGGTGTTTTAGGACTCAATAAATATCTTGCTGCATATTTTAAAAATACAAAAATAAGATTTAATGTTCTCACGCCCTCTGGTGTAAAACACAAACAAAGTAAAACTTTTATGAACAAGTATTCAAAAAATACAATGCTTAATAGAATGTCCAACAAAAATGAATATAATGGAGCAATTCAGTTCTTGTGTTCAGATTCCTCTTCTTATATGACAGGAGGAAATCTTATTATTGATGGAGGATGGACAGCTGTATAAATGTATTAATTCAGTTTAGTAAAACTTTTTAATATTTTTTAGTAAAATTTTTAAAATGCTCTTAAAAAATATATTGTTAATAAAACAAAAATTTAATAAAAAATTTGGAGTTCTTTCTTCTAAAAAAGTTCTTAAAAATAAATTATTAGATTTACTGGGTCTTGAGGTTTTTAGATTATTACTATCCAATCTTTTTTATTATATTAGATCAATATTTTTTAAATCAAAATTAGATAAAAATAATGAAAATTATAAATTTCTTAAAAAAAAAAATTATTGTTGTTACGAGTGAAAAGATGACAAGATTTGTAATGACTGTTGAAGATTCTGTAAATTCAATCTTATCAGTATTAGACAAAATGAAAGGTTATGAAATTTTTATTCTTAAAAGCATGAAATGTTTTAAAATAATCGATTTGGCGAATGCATTATTAGTTTATTATAAAAAAAAGGGGAATAAAAAAAGTAAAATTATCATTTCCAAAGAAGGAAAAGGGGAAAAATTTGAAGAAGAACTTTTTGAAATAAAAGATATTCCAAAGATTTCTATTTAAAATAAAATGTTTGTAATTAAAAATAAAATTATTGGAAATAATATCAATTATACTAATAAAATTGAGAATTACAGAGTAAGTAATTTTAACTTTATGCCTCAAAAGCAAATAATAAAAATGTTAAAAAATTTAGGCCTATTAAGCTAAAATTTATGAAACGTCCTTTTTACATGCCTTTGGAAATCAAAAATAGAGATTTTTATAGTAGGCTTTTAATTTCTCTAGAAATTTGTAATAAAAATAATTATGATATTTATTTTGGTTATAGAGGTGATGTAAACTATTTTGCAAAAAACTATGTTCCTGGAGTTTATTATGGACTTACAACTTTAAGAAATTTTGACAAACTAAATAAATCACTAAAGGACAATGGAAATATAATAATAATTTCAGACGAAGAAGGTTTGGTTACATATAGTCCTAAATATTATAAGAAGTTTAAAGTATCAAAAAAATGTTTAGAAATTGCAGACTTAATTTTCACATGGGGCAAAAAAAATTCTTTATTATTAAGTAAGATTTGTAAAAATAAAAATAAAATAATTATTACAGGAAATCCTAGACTAGACCTATTAAAGAAACCGATATCAAATATTTATCTAAGCGAAGTACAAAAAATAAAAAAAAAATATGGGAAGTTTTATTTAATAGCAACTAATTTTTCTTATACAAATTATTTTGATAAGAAAATAAGTTATACAAGGCTTTTAAAAAAAAGAGATTTTTTTCAATCAGTATCAGATTTAGTTGAATGGAAGAAATATTTAGAAATAAAACAGCTAATATTTAATGAAATTATTAAATTTATTAAAAAATCTAAAGGATTAAATTTGGTTATCAGATGTCATCCATCTGAAAATGAAGAATTATATAAAGATTTAGAGAAAAAATATAAAAATGTACATTTTGAAAAAAGCTACTCCTTACACCCATGGATATTAGCATCAGATGGGGTTATAAGTCATTATTGCACTAGTACATTTGAAGCATTAGCAGCAAATAAAAAAGCTTACAATTTAAAACCTAACTATAAAACATTATTAGAAGATAAATCATATTTTAAAATACCAATCGTTGCAAAAAACCATCAAGAATTAATAGACAAAATAAATCAAAAAAATATAAAAAATAATAATACAAGTCAATTGAAATATTATTCACAAAATTTAGATAATAAATTTTATAGTTACAAAAAAATCGCAAATGAGATTAGTAAAATTTCTTTAAATGGGTATAAGCATAATTTGCCAAAGTATTTTATAGTAAAATTTCAATTACTTAACATTCTAGAAAAATTAAAAAATATAATTTTACTAAGAAGAAATAATTATATTGAACATAAAATACAAAATATTTCTAAAAAAGAAATTTTGTCATTTATTAATTTTTTTCCAAAATTTAAAAATCAATTTAATATAAAAAAATTAAACAAAAATTTTTTTTTGATTAGTAAAAAATAAAACTAGAAAATTATGATTAAAAAAATAATTTTGCAATCTAAAATCGGTTTTACAATATATAAAATTCTTATTTTTTTAAGAAGGTTTTTAAACAAAAAAAAAAAAATTAAATTAAATTTAATTAGTGACTATGAAATAATTGGTAAAAAAAAACATCAAACATTTACAGGATACTATGATGTTAATTTTATTTCACATGATGAAAAATCAATGGTTTATCAAAGAAAGACAGAATCAAATAATGTTAATGTTGAGATTATTTTGTACGACTTCAAAACAGATAAAAAACACAAGATATTAGATAAAACTAAAGCATGGTCTTGGCAATTAGGCTCTAGATTACAATGGATAGACAACAATACAATTTTTTATAACTCAGTAAATAATAAAAATATATTAGAAGGTATAATACTCAACTTAAAAACAAAACAAAAAAGAAAAATACCTTACCCATTATTTTCAATATCTAAAAATAATAAAATGGCATTGATTTTAAATTTTAAAATATTAGAACAACAAAGAAAAGGTTATGGTTATAATTATAATCAAAAAAATAAAAATAAGAATGAAATTTTAGTTTATGATTTAATTAATAATAAAATTATCAAAAAATATAATTTAAAAGAAATTAATTCTGATTTATCTGACGATGAATTTTATTTTAATCATTTATCATGGTCACCAAATCATTCTTCTTTTTTAGTGTATGTTGTAAGAACGCAACCAAGGAAGACAATCTTATATTATTTTAAAAATTTATATGAATTTAAAAAAATTGATCTAATTATGCAAATTTCCCATCATGAATGGATAAGTAATACAAAAATTATTTTTTATGGTAATATAAATGATAAGAAGCAATTTTATATTTTTGATTTCTCTAATATGAAATATAAAAAAATTAAACATGAATACTCTTTATTGGATGGACATTTAAATTCTGTAAATAAAAAAAATTTTATTGTAGATACCTACCCTGATAAATATCATAATAGGCACCTGTATATTTACAATATTATTGAAGATAAAATACAAAAATTGGGTGAATTTTTTAGTTGTATGGATTTTAAAAATGATAAAAAATGTGACTTGCATCCAACATATTCTACAAAACAGAGATATATTTTGTTTGATACTTCTCATAATGGATATAGACAGGTTGTTCTAGTAAGGAATTTAAAAAAATAGATGAGATATAAAAGAATACTTATAACTGGTGGAGCGGGGTTTATAGGTTTTAGTTTGTGCAAAAAATTATTAGAAGAAAAAAAATATAAAGTCTTTAGTATTGATAATTTTAATAATTATTATTCAGTAAAAATTAAGAAAGATAGAGTCAATTTATTAAAGAAAAATTATAATAATTTTTACTTTTCTAAAATCGATATAACTAATTTTAATAAGCTAAATAATTTTGTTAAAAAAAATAAGATTGAAAAAATTGTTAATCTAGCTGCACAAGCTGGAGTAAGGTATTCATATACCAATCCTGATGTTTATTTTAAATCAAATGTACTTGGCTTCTTCAACATTTTAGAAGTTTCAAGATTAAATAAAATTAGTGAGGTGTTAGCAGCTAGTTCAAGCAGTGTTTATGGTGAGCAATCAAAGTTTCCAATAAAAGAAAGTTACGAAAATTCAAAACCTATTCAATTTTATGCTGCAACAAAAAAATCAAATGAAGTTATGGCTTACAGCTATTACAAAATGTTCAAAATTAATTTTATTTTAATGCGTTTTTTTACTGTTTATGGCCCATGGGGAAGGCCTGATATGTCTTTATTTAAATTTACAAAAAATATAATTAATAACAAAAAAATAGAAGTATTCAATAATGGTAAACATGTCAGAGATTTCACTTACATAGATGATATAGTTTCAGGAATTCAAAAATTGATTGCAAAAAAAAACAAAGGATACAATATTTTTAATATTGGAAATAACACAAATATAAAGTTGATGGATATAATAAAACTTTTAGAAAAATTTTTGAATAAAAAAGCAAAAATAAAGTTCCTGCCTATCCAGCCTGGCGATGTTTATAAAACACAATCATCAACAAAAAAATTAGAGAATTATGTTGGTTATAAAAGTAAAACTGAAGTAAAAAAGGGTGTAAAGAACTTTGTAAATTGGTTTTTAGACTATTATAAATAATTCTAATTATAATGAAAACCAATTTAAATTATTTTTCTTTTGCAAAAATTCCAAATAAAAAAGCTCATACTATTCAAATTATGAAAATGTGTGACACGATGTCTAAAAAATTTAATGTTAACTTAATTTGTTCTAAAGTAAATTCATCCAATCTGAGATCTAACTTTGATCTAAAAAATAAATTTAAAATAACGAATGTTCAAACAAGTAATTTTAAAATTTTAAATATTTTATATAAAATTTTTTACTTATATAGATTTAGAAAAAATAAAAGTGATATACTATTTACAAGAGATGTGCATTTTGCATTTTTTGGATATTTTTTTTACAAAAATGTATATATTGAGCTTCATCAAACTTTCTTAAATTATTCTAATTTATCATATTATTTTTTAATTTTTTTAATGAGAATAAAAAAGATAAAAAAAATATTTATATCAAGTGCTCTTTACAAAATTTATAAAAAAAAAATAAAGATTATAAAAAACTTTGTGATTGCTCATGATGCATCTGATAATTTTTACACAAAAAATAGATCAAATAAAAGTTTATCAGTAGGATACTGTGGCCACTTATATAAAGGTAGAGGGATTGATATAATTCTTAATCTTGCAAGAGAAGAAAAAAAAATACAATTTAAAGTTTTAGGAGGTTTCAAAGCAGATAGAGATAATTACAAAAATAATGATGTTCCAAAAAATATTAATTTTTTTTCACATACTTCTTATAAAAATGTTAAAAACTTTCTATCTAAAAATGATGTGCTTATAGCGCCCTATGAAAAAAAATTAGGTGATTATAATGAAATCGATACATCCAAATACATGTCTCCATTAAAAATATTTGAATATATGTCTGCTAATAAAGCAATTATTTGCTCTAATCACAGGGTATTAAAAGAAATATTAAAACCAGGTTACTCAGCCTTAATGTGTAACCCTGACAATTTTAATGAATGGAAAGCTGCATTACTAAGCTTAAAAAATAAAAAAAAAAGATATTTTTTAGCTCAAAATTCTTATAGTCAGTTTTTACAAAAATTTACTTGGCAAAAAAGAGTTGAATTAATATTCGATTAAATACAATTATGTTAAAAAAAACAATTAAAAAAAAACTTAATATTGGAATTATAGGCTTAGGTTATGTTGGCTTACCATTATTGTCTGCTTTTGCAAAAAAAAAATTAAATGTAGTAGGATTTGATATTGATCTAAAAAAAATTAATAATTTAAAGAAAGGTTTAAGTTACATTGATCATGTAGACTTTAAATTTTTAAAAAAAATTCAAAAACATAATTGTGTTTTTACAAATAATTTCGAAAGAATAAAAGATTTAGACTTTATAATCTTATGTTTGCCAACACCTTTAACTTCAAAAAACAAACCTGACTTAAGTTATATCAAAGATACAATGAACCAGATTGAGCCTTTTTTAAATAAAGGTCAGTGTTTATCTTTAGAGAGTACCACGTACCCAGGAACAACAAGAGAATTAATTCTACCCTATTTAAAAAAAAAATTTAATGTAGGAAAAGATTTTTTTCTTATATATTCACCTGAAAGAGAAGACCCAGGCAGAAAAGATATTGAGCTAAAAAATATCCCTAAAGTATTAGGTGGATATAGTAAAAGTTGTCAAATTATAGGAAAAAATTTTTATAAAATAATTTTTAGAAAGATTGTTTTAACTGAAAGTTTAGAGATAGCTGAATTTACAAAAATTTTTGAAAATATTTTCAGAGCAGTAAATATAAGTTTAGTAAATGAAATGAAATTTTTTTCTGAAAAAATCAATATTAATTTTAATGATGTAGTTAAAGCTTCTAGCACAAAACCATTTGGTTTTATGCCCTTCTACCCAGGGCCAGGCATTGGTGGTCATTGTATTCCTATAGATCCTCTATATCTCACTTATAGAGCTAAAAGAGAAGGTTTAGAAATGAGTCTGATAAAAACCTCTTTTAAAGTTAATTATAAAACAACAAAGAGAATTCCTGATATAATTTTTAAAAATATTAAAAAAAATAAGCCTAAAATATTAATTATTGGATTAGCTTATAAAAAAAATGTTGATGATATAAGAGAATCACCTGCCTTAAAAATTATTTCTGATTTAAAAAAGAAAAATGCTTATGTTGATTATTATGATCCTTTCATAAAAATTATGCCCAAAACTAGAGATTATTTATTAGATATGAAATCAATTAGATTAAACAGCAGATCTATAAAAAAATATGATGGTATTTTAATCTGTACAGATCATGATAAAATTGATTATGATTTAATATATAAAAATTCTTCTATAATTTTTGATTCCAGAAATGTATTTAAGCAAGTTTCCAAAAAAATTATCAGAGTTTAATTAACCTAGTTATAGATTATGATATATTTATTTAATTCTCTAAATATTTTCATTATTGAAGAAGTTGTCTATATATTTTAGCTCCATATTGTGTCTTCAATCAAGCTATGATAGATATAAAGATTATTTAATAAAATATAATTTAAATAATAAAAAGTAAAACTATATGAAAAAAGCATTAATAACTGGAATTACTGGTCAAGACGGGTCCTATCTTGCTGAATTTTTACTTAATAAGGGCTATGAGGTTCATGGAGTTAAAAGAAGAACTTCTTTAATTAATACAAGTCGAATTGATCACTTGTATCAAGAACCTCATGAAATCAAGCGAAAGTTTATTTTGCATCATGGTGATTTAACTGATTCAACTTCTTTAATTAGAATTATTCAACAGGTACAACCCGATGAAATTTATAACCTCGCAGCACAAAGTCATGTAGCAGTTTCATTTGAAGAACCGGAATATACAGCTAATTCTGATGCATTAGGTGCTCTTAGAATTTTAGAAGCTATACGTATTTTAAAGCTTGAAAAAAAAACTAAATATTATCAAGCTTCAACTTCTGAGCTTTATGGTGCTGTAAAAGAATCTCCACAAAATGAAAAAACACCTTTCTACCCAAGAAGTCCCTATGGAGTAGCTAAACTTTATGCTTACTGGATTACAGTTAATTACCGAGAGGCTTATGGTATTTATGCATGCAATGGGATTTTATTTAATCACGAGTCTCCTGTTAGAGGTGAAACTTTTGTGACTAGAAAAATAACGAGAGCTTTAGTTAGGATAAAATTAGGATTACAGGATAATTTATATCTTGGAAACCTTAATGCAATGCGAGATTGGGGTCATGCAAAAGATTTTGTAGAAGCACAGTGGCTAATGTTACAACAAAAACAACCTGAAGATTTTGTAATTGCAACAGGTAAACAATATTCTGTTAGAGATTTTGTTGATTTAGCTGCAAAGAATCTAGACATGCTTATTGACTGGAGAGGAAAAGAATTAGGTGAAGTGGGATCTTTTAATGGTAAAGATATAATTAAAGTAGATCCTAAGTATTTTAGGCCTACTGAAGTTGAAAGTTTGTTAGGAGATGCCAGTAAAGCTAAAAATAAATTAAATTGGTCCCCTAAAATATCTTTATTACAGTTAGTAAAAGAAATGATTGAAAAAGATTTAAAATTAGCAAAAAATGATGAACTTATTAATAATTAGAGTTTATAAAAAAAATCATTAATTGACAGTGACTATTCATAGAATATTTATAGCAGGACACAAGGGAATGGTTGGGTCCGCTTTAGTTCGTCTTTTGAAAAAAAAAAAAAATATTGATTTTATTATAAAAGATAGAAGAGAGCTAGATTTAACAAATCAAACTGCTGTTCAAAATTTCTTTAAAAAAGAAAAAATTGACCAAGTATATTTAGCTGCTGCTAAAGTTGGTGGTATCTATGCTAATAATACTTTTCCAGCAGAATTTATTTATGAAAACATTATGATTCAAACAAACATTATTCATTCAGCTTTTTTAAGTGGTGTAAAAAAATTATTGTTTTTAGGATCCAGTTGTATTTATCCAAAAAATACAAAGCAACCCATGAAGGAAGAAGAACTATTAAATGGAACACTTGAGCCAACTAATGAACCTTATGCAATCTCAAAAATTGCAGGTATTAAGCTTTGTGAAAGCTATAATCGTCAGTATGGTCAAAGTCACAGTATTGACTATAGAAGCATAATGCCTTCAAACCTTTATGGACCTGGTGATAATTACCATTCTAAAAATAGTCATGTGATCCCAGCACTGATTCTTCGTTTTCACGAAGCTAAAGTTAAAAAGATTCCAAGTGTTACTGTTTGGGGAACTGGTACAGCAAAACGGGAATTTCTTTTTGTGGATGATGTTGCTAATGCTGCAGTTCATATAATGAATCTAGACAAGGTAATTTATGATAAGCACACGGATCCAATGCGTAATTATATTAATGTTGGTAGTGGCATTGATATTACTATTAAAGATTTAGCCAAAATAATTAAGAAAGTTATTAATTATAAAGGTGAGCTAAATTTTGACTCTACTATATCTGATGGAACCAAGCATAAACTAATGGACAGTCAGCGTCTTAATAGTCTTGGTTGGAAACATAAAGTTAATTTAGAGAATGGTCTTATAAAGACCTATATGAATTTTTTAAAAGTTAACTAATAAAAATTAACATGAAAGAAATGAACGAATTTAAAAAAAAAATTTATTTTCCTCATAGACCTGGATCCTTTGGTGGTGCTGCAAGTTTTCAAACAAGATTTGAGTCTCGATTATCTGAAAATGGATATTCTGTTCTATATGCAGAGGACAACTTTGAGAATGTTACCTCAACGATAATTGTTGTAGGAGGTACTATAAAACTTTTTTGGCTAATCAAAAGTAAGTTATGTGGTGCTCGCATTCTACATAGATTGGATGGAGTAATTGATTATTCTTTTAATATGAAAGTTGGAGTTCTAAACTTTGTAAAATATAGACTAACACTCATGCTGATTAGTTTTATTAGGAGATGGTTAGCAGATCACGTTATATATCAAAGTATGTATGTAAAGAGTGCTTGGGAAAGTTATGCAGGAAAAGTTATGAAGTCTAGTATAATTTATAATGCAATAGATTTGAATGAATTTTTTCCAATTGATAAAAATTATGAATCAGTAGATTTTAGTATTATTGTAGTCGAAGGTACTGTCCAAGGTGATTTAGCATTGAGTGCACTAAAGGCTGTCACAATTGGACAAATTGATGTCTATGGCAGAATCCAAAGTAGAATTGAAGACAAGATACTTAGTGATGATAAAAAAAATATTAGTTTTCATGGCCCTATACCGAGAGAAAATATCTACAAGGTTTTTGCTGGCAGAAAAATATATCTATGTCTTGAAATTAACCCTGCTTGTCCTAACGCAGTAATTGAAGCTCTGGCAGCAGGTGTGCCTATTGTTGGATTTAATTCTGGCAGTTTGCTAGAACTTGTTGGTGATGCAGGAATTATATTACCTTACGTTGGAGGTAATCCAAATAAATTAGAGGCGCCTGACTGTGAAGGATTAAATTCTGCAATAAAAACAATTAACGAAAGTTATAAGCATTACTCTACTTTAGCTAGATCTAGATCAAAAAGATTTTTTAGCTCTGATCATCAGCTTATGAAATATAAAGAACTTATTGAAAGTTAGGTTGTAAATTTTGCTCAAATGAAATATTAAAAAAATGATATTAGAATAAATTAAATACTAGAATAAATGGAGTTTTATTTGTTTTCACGCTATTATAACTGAATATGAATAAAAAAATCAAAATTTCTATTGTGGGCTGTGGTCGTATTTCTAAAAACCATTTTGAGTCTATAAAAAAACATCAAAATAAAATTGAATTAATTTCTATTTGTGATGTTAAACAAGAAGTGCTTTCTAAGCATGAGGCAGAATATAAAGTTAAAGGCTATCTTGATTTAGAAGATATGCTTAAGAATGAAGAACCGGACTTAGTTGTCATTTGCACGCCTAGTGGCATACATGCTGAACAAACAATTCTATGTGCTAATAATGGTATTAATGTTATGACAGAAAAACCCATGGCTACTTCCTGGGATGATGGTACACGCATGGTTAAAGCTTGTGATAAAGCAGGAGTGAGATTATTTGTAGTTAAGCAAAACCGTAAAAATCCTACCTTACAACTCCTTAAACGTGCTGTAACAGAAAATCGATTCGGTAAAATTTACATGGTGCATCTGAATGTATTTTGGAATCGACCTCAAGAGTATTATGATCAAGCTCCTTGGCGAGGAACTTTGAAGCTTGATGGTGGTGCCTTTATGAATCAAGCTTCACATTATGTTGATCTATTACATTGGCTAATTGGGCCAATTGATAAAATACAGTCAATGATGAGTACAACGCGTGACATTGAGGTAGAAGATACGGGAGTGCTTAACATTAAGTGGTGTAATGGCACGTTAGGATCTATGAGTGTTACTATGCTGACCTACCATCAAAATTTTGAGGGAAGTATCACTATTATTGGAGAAAAGGGTACAGTGCGTGTGGGTGGTGTTGCTGCTAATGATATCCAACATTGGGAGTTTGATGAACCTAAAGATTATGACAATCAAATTAAAGAAGCTAACTATGAAACAACTTCTGTTTATGGTTTTGGGCACTCACTTTATTATCAGAATGTTATTGACGTATTATGTGGTGAAGCCCAAATAGAAACTGATGGTAGAGAGGGTTTGAAAACATTAGAAATTTTAATTTCAGCTTATAGATCATCTAGAGACGGTAATACTATTTCATTGCCATTAGATTAATAATATGAATTATCAAAAAGATAAAACAGCTATAGTGGACGAAGGTGCGGAAATAGGTTCAGGATCTAGATTATGGCATTGGGTGCATGTTTGTGGTGGTGCCAAGATTGGCTCTGACGTTTCATTAGGGCAGAATGTTTTTGTTGGTGACAAGGTTATAATTGGTGACAAATGTAAAATTCAAAATAATGTCTCTATCTACAATAACATTTATTTAGACAAGGGTGTTTTTTGTGGCCCAAGCATGGTATTTACTAATGTTTATAACCCACGAGCACTTATTGAGCGTAAGGATGAATTTAGAGATACTTTTGTTAAAAAAGGCGCAACATTAGGTGCAAACTGTACAATAGTATGTGGTATTACAATTGGTGCGTATGCCTTTATAGGTGCTGGCTCAGTTGTAATTAAAGATGTGCCTGCGTATGCTTTAATGGTAGGTGTTCCTGCAAGACAGATTGGCTGGATGAGTGAATATGGTGAAAAGCTAAATTTACCTATGACTGGTAATGCCCAAACTGTTTGTAAAAATACTGGACAAAAATATCAATTAAAAAATTCTCAAGTTAATATTATTAATTAATCATGAAAATTGATTTTGCAAATCTGTCATTACAGTATCAAAAATATAAAACTAATATTGATAGCAATATTCATGCAGTTTTAAATAAATCAAATTATATTTTAGGTGAAGAAGTTCATCAACTTGAAGAAAAGTTAAAAGAGTTTACAAAAGCTAAATATGCAATTACTTGTTCATCAGGGACAGATGCACTTTCATTGGCAATGATGGCAATGAATATTCAACCAGGTGATGAAATAATTACCACACCTTATACTTTTATATCAACGGCAGAAACAATTGCTTTAATGAAAGCAAAACCTGTTTTTGTTGATATTGACTCAGTCACATTTAATATTGATGTAAATTTGATCGAGGCAGCTATTACTCATAAAACAAAAGCCATCATTCCAGTTAATCTTTTTGGGCAACCTACTGATATGGATATTATTCAAGCTATTGCTAAAAAACATAATCTAAAGGTTATCATTGATGGTGCTCAGAGTTTTGGATCAACTTATAAAGATATAACTGATAGTAACTATGGTGATATATCGACTACTAGCTTTTTTCCTGCCAAGCCACTTGGTTGTTATGGAGATGGTGGTGCAGTTTTTACTAATAATGATGAATATGCAGAAATAATTAAGATGTTGCGGGTACATGGACAAAACAAACGTTATGAGTATAAACATTTAGGTATGGGTGGCCGTTTAGATACTATTCAAGCTGCCATCTTACTTGCTAAGCTACCATACTTTGCTAAAGAATTATTAGACAGACAAGTTGTTGCAAAAAGGTATTCAGCTTCATTATCAAAAAGTTTACTAACGCCAACTGTCAAGCCAAATAGAGTAAGTACGTGGGCTCAATATACTCTTAAAGTTAGTAACAGAGAAAGTCTTCAATCAAGGTTAAATGATAAAGGCATTCCGACTGCAGTATACTATCCAACATCACTACATCTCCAAAAATGTTTTCAATATTTAAAATATAAAAAAGGTGATTTTGCTATTTCAGAAAAAGTTGCTAGTGAAGCATTAAGTTTACCAATGAATCCATTTTTAACTAATGAACAAATTGATTATATCATTTTTGAAATCCAAAAAAAAATTTAATGAAAATTTTACATACTGTCGATTATTTGATGCCAACGATGGGTTATCAAGATTTTTTACTTCCAAAATGGAATAAAAAACAAAATAATGATACTTATATTATAACAAGCAATAAGTACTATCCAGTTCCCAATTATAAGCAGACATGGGAAAAATTTCTTGGAAAAAGAGAACAAAAAAGTGGTTGGTCAATTATTGATGGAGTCAAAATTTTAAAAAAAAAAATATATTTTGAAATTAGCAGTAGGCCGTGGATTTCTAATTTGGAAGAAGAAATAATAAAAATCAAACCAGATATCATTATGGTCCATAGCACAACGTCATTTACAGCTTTGAGGGTTGCTTTTCTTTGTAAAAAAAAAAAAATTCCATGCATGTTTGATAATCATATGATTTTTAGTGTAGTTCAAAACTCTTTAGTAGCAAAATTGTTTTATTTTTTTGTAAAAAACTACATAAGTAAAGTTATCTCTAAAGTAAGCATATAAAATAATTGGTGTTACAGATGAAACTTGTGATTATTTAGAACAGGTAGAGGGATATAAAAAAAATAAATTATTTCATTTACCACTTGGCATAGATGAAAATATTTTTTATCCATTAAAAAAAAAAAATAATAAAAATTTTAAAATTATTCAAACGGGTAAATTAAATGATGATAAGAAACCCCAATGGACTGCAAGTGCAGTTTTAGAACTATTAAAAAAAGGTGAAAATGTTTCTCTAGAATTTATAGGAGGTGGATCTAGTAAAATAAGAGCAAAAATTGAAGATGAATATAAAAAAAATAATTTTCTTAAAAGCATAAAATTTACAGATTTTCTTAATCAAAAACAATTGTTGGTAGCTTATAATAATTGTAATTTGACCATATTTCCTGAAGGAACTTCATTAAGTGCCTTAGAAGTTGCCGCATGTAAAAAACCAGTTATTATGGCTGACCATCAAGCTTCATTAAGTCGTGTTAAATTAGGCATTGGATTAACTTACAAAACTGGAAATATAAAAGATTTAGAAAAAAAAATTTTAATGTTGATCGAAGATAAAAACTTTTATAAAAAAATTTGTGAAAGTAGTTATAAAGCAATTAGAAATCACTACACGTATGAATATATTTCTAAAAAATTTATTAATTTATGTAAAAAAGCAATTATTAAGAAAAGAAAATATAAATAATGATATTACTTTTACACAGTTTTATTACTATCATTTTTTTATGTTTTTTATTTTTTAAAAAAAATTTAAATTTTGGATTTAAAGAAAGCTTTTTAATTGGTTTATTTTTTTACACATATGTGCCGATATCAATCAATATTTATTTTGAGGATTTTTTAATAAAATCTTTTATAAAATTTGTTGGATTTAATACTGAAGATATTATCAAGACACAGTATTTGATAATTATGCTTTTAGCCTCATTTTTTGCTGGTTATTTCTCTATCAATAAAAAAATAAAATTAACTAATATTAAAAAAAATTTCACGTTAGATGAAATTTTGATTGTTATGTTATTATTTTCTATAACTACTATATTTAGAGTTCAACATATCAATTCAATAGTAATATTGTTTGTTTTATCTTGCTTGATAATTAATAAGATGGAGACTAGTAACAAAAAAAAAATTTTATATTATATTATCTTTGCTTTATTATTTCAGTATATTAGTTCAATCTGGAGCGTCTCCAGAAGAGATATAATAAAAATATTATTTATTTTATTCTTTTTTATTAGTACTCTGATTAATAATAAAAAAATTATCTACTATTTATTTACATTTTTTGTTTTCATTTCAATAATTTTTGTCTTCTCCAATACTTATAATAGAACAGATGGTGCTGAGTTTGAATTCTATATTCCTTTGAATCAATTTATTGCTAATTATGATTTTATGCCTGCATTTGAAAATTTAATATACATTATAGGTAATGACAATTACCTAGAGGATAAAACATTGTTTAAAGTTTTTTATTCTTTTATTCCTAGAGATCTTTGGACACAAAAACCTATAGACACCAATTTATTAATTGTGGCCGCTAGAGAAAATAGTTTTGTAGGAGGCACATCTGCTGCAGTAACATTTTTAGGTGAAGTTTATTGGAATTATGGAAAGACTGGCACAGTCTTAGTATTTTTTCTTTTTGGTGTCATTGCAAAAAATATTGATTTATGTGTAAAAGATAAATTAAGTGATATCCAGCTAATTCTATATCCAACATTAACTTATTTAGGTTTTTTATTGTGGAGAGGCTCAATATCAACAACTATAATAATTTATTTAATAAATATTTTTTCTTTAATCGCTGTTATTTTAATTGTAGAATCAATTTTAAGAATGATAAGTAGATATTCACCTGATAATAATAATCCTAAATAATTAAATTAAATTTTATCTAAAAATTTTATACACATGTCTAAAAAAAAAATTTTAATTGTTGTTGGTAATAGACCACAATATATAAAAGCTGGAATAATTTTTTATTATTTAAAAAAATCAAAAAAATATAATGTTGATATTATAGATACAAATCAGCATTATGATAAAAATTTGTCAAATTATTTTTTTAAAAATTTTAAATATAAACCAAAATATAATTTAAATATTGGATCTCACTCAAATGAAATTGCAATTTCTAAAATAATACAAGCATTTTCTAATTTTATTGAAAAAAATAAATATGATATAATTATCATTTTGGGAGACACAAACTCGACAGCTGCTACTGCAATTTGCTCAAGACATAAAAATTTAAGTTTAATTCATATTGAAGCAGGTGAAAGAACCTATGACAAGCAAGATGCTCCAGAGGAAATTAATAGATTAATTTCAGATCAGTGTTCGGACCTACTTTTTACATGCTCAAAAGACGCTAAGGTTAATTTATTAAAAGAGGGCTATCATTCAAAAAATATTAAGTTTATTGGAGACCCGATGTTAGATCTTTTTAAATATTTTTCAAAAAAATTATTAAACAAAAATAAGATTTATGATTTTGAATATATATATGCCACACTACATAGAAAAGAGAATACTAAACCTAAAGTTTTGTTTAAATTATTAAACTTACTAGATAATCATGAATTAAAAGTAATATTACCAACGCATCCTAGAACGAAAAAAATTTTAAAGGAACATAACTGGAAACCTAAAAAAAACTTAATACTTATTGATCCTGTGGATTATATAACATCAATCAAATTGTTATTGGATTGTAATTTAGTTTTTACTGATTCTGGTGGGCTTAAAAGAGAAGCTTTTTTTGCAAAAAAATTAAGTATATCCCCTCAATCTGGTATGCCATTATGGCCTGAAACTGTTAGATCTGGTTGGAATAAGACTTTTGTTCCAAAAGATATAAATAAAATGAAAAAATATTTAAACCATTTTCCTAGACCAAAAAATCATAGTTTAAAATCTTTTGGTAACGGAAAATCTTGTCAAAAATTAGTTGAATACATTAATCAATATATTTAATTATAATTTTTAAAAAAATAAAATATAATTTTAATAGTTTGTCATTATAATTTAATTTAAATTAAATTAATTGATTGTTTAAAACTTTTTTATTTATAAAGTTATATAATAAAAGATAACCAATAAAATTATGTTAGGAAATATTAAACCAAAAAGAGATTATATTGATGTAAGAGATGTGGTAAATTCTATAGTTAAGATACTAAGAAAAAAAATATCAAAAAAAACAGATATTATCAATATATACAATCAAATTAATTATAGCATCAGTAATATTTTAAAGATATTATCAAATGAATTAAAAACAACATTTCAAGTAGCTGTAGATAAAAAACTACTTAGAAAATTTGATTGGCCATATCAAACAGACTCTAATAAGAAATTATTAAAATTGATTGGTTGCAAGCCAGAATATAAACTGAATGACTCAATCAACAATATATTAAAAATCTTTTGATCAATGTTTAGGGTAGGCTTTTCAAAAATTGGTTCAAAAAATTGGATGGGTGGTCACACTTATCTAAAAAATATATCATCAATAATCAATTCAAGATTAAAAGAAAAGATTACTTTAAAATTTATTAAATATGATTTAGAAAATCTAGAAAATATTGACCTCAAAAAATTTGATAATGTCATAAAAATAAATGAAAAAAAAAATTTCTTTACTGATATTAAAAATTTTTTTTTTAATTTTAAGTTAAATAAAATTATAATCAATCAACTTGATATGTATTTTGACACAAGAAATACAGGGTTATTTTCAAATAATAAAAAAATAGTATCTTGGATTCCAGATTTTCAACATAGGCATCTTCCAAAATTTTTTTCATTTGTTGAATATTGGAAAAGAGAAATTTTGTTTAAAAAAAAAATTTTTTTTCAAAAAAATATTATAGTTTCCAGTAATGATGCAAAAAAAGATTGTATAAATTTTTATAATAAAGATCCTAAACTAATCCATGTTGTAAAATTTTCTATTTTTACAGATCCTCGAAGTCATTTAAAAAAAATAATTTACTTAACAAAAAAATACAAAATTAAAAAAAAGTATATTTATATTCCCAATCAATTTTGGGAGCACAAAAATCATGAAATAATTCTAAATTCCTTAATATATATTAAATCTAAAAATCCAAAAATTTATAATAAAATACCTCAAATTATTTTTTCAGGAAGATTGTTTGATACTAGAAATAAAGATTATGGGAAAAAAATTTTAGATAAAATAAATTATTTAGAAATCAAGAGTAAAATAAAATATTTAGGAGTCATACCATTGCATGATGTGTATAAATTAAATGCAAACTGTTTTTGTTTGATTAATCCATCTTTTTTTGAAGGTTGGTCAACTACTGTTGAAGAAGCCAAATCCTTTGGCACTCCTACTATCTTGTCAAATATTTCTGTACACAGAGAGCAGTCACCTAAATCAATTTTTTTTAATCCAAATAAATTTAAAGACTTATCAAAAATTTTAATTGATTTAACTGAAAAAAAGTATTCACTTAAAAGAAAAAATATTAAAGAAGTCAAAGAAGAAAATGAAAAAAGAGACTTACAAATGGCAAACCAATTTTTAAATGTAATTCAAAAAACCATTATTTAGAATATCAAATTTATAGATTTTTATCTAAATAGCTTAAGTATTAAAAAATAATAATGTATAATAAACCTAATAATTTTAATAATAATATAAATTTAAAAATTACTATAATCACAACAACTTATAATAGTGAAAAAACAATAGAAACAAATTTAGAATCAATTCAAAGTCAAACTTTAAAAAATATTGAACACATAATAATTGACAACAAATCAATTGATAAAACCTTATCCATTGTAAAAAAATACCCTCATGTAAATCAAATTATTTCTGAACATGATAAAGGTAATTATGATGCAATGAATAAAGGTATAAATTATGCAAAAGGTGATATTATTGGTTTTTTAAATTCTGATGATTTTTATGCAAGTAATAAAATTCTTTCAAAAGTAATGTGTCTATTTAGAGATAACCCTTCTTTAGATGCCTGTTATGCAGATTTAACCTATACTGATAAGGTGGATATTACTCAAACAGTACGTTATTGGAAATCTAGTGACTTTATTTTAGGTTCATTCTCGAAAGGATGGTGTCCACCTCACCCAACATTTTTTGTACGCCAATCAATATATAAACTCTTTGGTAATTTCAATCTTAATTACAGTGTTGCTTCAGATGTTGACCTAATGATGCGCTTTCTTGAGGTCAATAAAATCAGGGTTAGTTACGTGCCAGAGGTTTGGGTTAAGATGCGTTCTGGAGGCATGTCTAATAAAAATTTAAAAAGTATCTTAGACCAAAATCTGGATATACTTAGTGCCTTACGTAATCACAATTTATCGGCAAATCCAATAATTTTTTTTGTATATAAAATTATTTCACGTTTAAAGCAGTTTTTTCAGAGGCCAAAGGGTTGATTTGGTTTTCTAAAGTAATGTTTTCACCTATTTTTATTTAACATATAAAAAGTTAGGAAAATTATTTGATGTTTTGACCAACTTATAATTTTCAGTTAATAATTTTTGATGCACATTTAGAAATCTATTTATTGCCAATTCATTAATTTTATTTAATTCGTCAAATTCTACCAAAATTTGATTTGGGAATATTTTTTCTTCTATCATATTTTTTAGAACCTCTACTTGAGCACCTTCAATATCTAATTTTATCATTTCAAGATGATTTATATTAAATTTATCTAAAATATTTTTTACTGTTATAGTTTCTACCTTGATAAAATTCGTATCTTTCTTATAATCATTTTGCCAGTTATTAATTGAAAAACTCACATGTTCTTTATTGGGTGGTTCAAAAAATTTTAATTCTTCATTGTTTGAATTGTAAAGAGCTTTCTTGATTAATATAAAATTTTCATCATTTATTTGGGTTAAATCATAAGAAGATATCTTTAGTTTTCCATCTTCTCTATAAGGTTCTTTTTTTGGTTTTCCAGCATTCATCTTAATTTGATTATAATGATCAATAGCCCTTGGCGTTGGATCTACAGCTATAACTTTACAATTATATTTACTTATTAATTCAATATCAAAAGAAGCATCCTCTCCTAATCCTGCACTAATAATAATTTTATTTTTTAAATTTGTATTTTCTAAAAAACTCCAACCCCCATAATCTGTGCCTAAATAAGTTATATCTTTTATATGATCAAATTTTAATTTTTTAAGTAAAGAGTTTTTTTTGTTTGGAATAAGATTTTTTAAATAATTAATTATAAATTTAGGTAATAATTTTTTTATAAATTTTTTCATTAGGTTAATTTAAATATTAAAAGTAAAAAATCCATTAAAACTTAAAATTAAATACTTTAAAAAGTTAAATTAATTAAGATTTACCCCTAGATAATTGAAATTTAAAGGGCAGGTTGAAGTAATCTAAAATAGGTGTTTTAAAAAATTATTAATTTGATTAATTAGATAACATTTATTTTTTTTTAATTGCATAAGCACCTCTTAAAATTAAAAAAATTATGAAACAAATTATAAATAAAACAAAAGAAGTTAGTGGATTGATAAATTTAAACGCAGCATAACCAATAATAAATAAAACAATATTTATAACAAATATTATAAAATTTGTTAAAAAAATTGAGTTAGTGCTTATAAATAGTAAATGATGTAAGTGGTCTAGTCCTGCTTTAAATGGGTCTTTTTTATTTTTTAATCTCATTAAGTTAATTGATAAAAACTCATAAACAAATATTACAACAGACCACGCAAGTAAAATTGGGGGTATGGCTTTACTATTTGCAAGGTATATTAATAAAAAAGATATTGTAAATCCTAATAATAAACTTCCACTATCTCCTAAAAACATTTTTGGAAGACCAAATAAAGAAAAATTAAAGCATAAAAAAATACATAGGGGTATTAAAATGATTATTAAAAATAGACTAATCTGCTCACCTGATGTGAGAAAATATAAAATAGCTATTACTGAAATTAATGTAAAACCTAGCGTACCATCAATTCCATCAAAATAATTACAGGCATTTATTAAAAATAGTACAGATAATAATGTGAAAGGTATCGCAAAAGTATTTAAATCTAATTTAAAATAATTATAGTCTCCAATTTGAGTTAAGATTATATTTTCTATAACTATTAAATAAAAAATTGGAATAATTTGTAAACTTAACTTACTACCAGGATTTAAATGGTATTTATCATCAATAAAACCCGTAATAGCTACCAAAAAACTTATTGATATAATCATGTTTAGATCACTGCTCTCTATCAAAAACAATTCTAGTGAACAAAGATAAATTACACTTATTGCTAAACCACCAGTATAGGCAGTGGGCTTAGAGTGGATTTTTCTCTCATTTGGTGTGTCTAATAGGTTTATTTTATATGAAATTATTGCACATGAAATTAATAATGAGAAACTTAATAATGAATAAATTAAAAGAGTATTGTGCATAAATTAATTCATATTTTACTTAAATTTAGATAATTTTCACTATAAAGTTTAAAAAGTTTTAAGAAATTCAATTTTTAATTTTAAGTTTATATAGTAATAAATGAAGTGTAAAAATTAAATTAATTAATATAAATTTTAAACAAATGATAATTAATTCCCATAAAGAAAAATTTATTTTTTATAATATTCCAGTTTTTTTATTCTGTTTATTGCCTTTTTTCTTAATTACAGGTCCTTTTTTAAGTGATTTATCAATCTCATTAATTAGTTTATTATTTTTAATTTATTGCTTAAAAGAAAAAAAATTTACATATTTTAAAAATAAATATTTTTATTTTTTTTTAATTTTTTGGATTTATTTAATATTTAATAGTTTAATTAATAACATCAACTTAGATTCCCTAAAAATTTCTTTCTTTTATTTTAGGTATGGTGTTTTTGTAATTGCTATGATCACCTTAATGAAAGTAGATGATAAGTTTGTTAAGTATTTTTTTTACTGTATGTTCCTATGTTTTACGATTTTAATAATAGATGGTTTTTATCAATATTTTGTAGGAGAAAATATTTTTGGAATTAAAAGTATCGATAAATCAAGAATATCCAGTTTCTTTGGTGATGAAATGATTTTAGGGAGTTATTTAAGTAGACTTTGGCCAATTTTTTTTGGTTTATCAATATTGTTTTTTAAAAAGAAAGATAAGTTATTTATTATATTAGTCTTAATTTTTATTCTTTCAGAAGTTCTAATTTTTTTAAGTGGGGAAAGAACAGCTTTTTTTTATATAAATCTTTCAGCAATTTTTGTTATTATATTTTCTCATAAATTATTTAAATTACGACTAATTACTTTAGTATCTAGCTTATTATTACTTTTAATTATTAGTTATTTTAATCCATCTGCCAAGGAAAGAATAATTGATAAAACTTTGACCCAGATGAATTTAAATAATCCAGAAAAAATAAAAGAAGAAGGAATGTATATTTTTTCAAAAGAACATATGAATCATTATATTTCAGCATATAAAATATTTTTAGACAATAAGATCATAGGAGTTGGAGTTAAAAATTTTAGGAACTTTTGTAATGTAGAAAGATACAAAAGTAAAAATTCTTGTTCTACCCATCCTCATAATATTTATATACAAATGTTGACTGAAACAGGTATCATTGGTTTTTTGTTTTTGATATTTATTTTCTTTTACTTTTGTAAATCTATGATCAAACACCTTTTTTCAAAATTTAAGGGAAAATATTATTTTACAGATTTTGAGATTTGTATATTTTCAGGGATAATAATATTTCTTTGGCCATTTATTCCAACTGGTAGTGTATTTAACAATTGGTTAAATATTATAGCGTATATGTATTTGCCTTTTTTAATTTGGGGTAAAAAGTTAATTAAATAATCATTTATATTCAGTTATATTACTTGCAGTACAACCCTTATAATAATTCAAATTTTATATATTTATTTAAAAACAAACAGGATTCATAAAATTTTATTTAATATTCAAAGATTTAACATGAGTAACTTACTAAATGTGGAGATTAATAGTAAATTAATTAATTTTTATACTTTACTAAAAGCATTTTTTTAAGTATAAAACTTTGCCTGGTGATTATTGCGAAGGGGCAATACCCGATCCCATTCCGAACTCGGAAGTCAAGCCCTTCAGCGCCAATGGTACTTTGTCTTAAGACACGGAAGAGTAGGACATCGCCAGGCTAAAAAAATTTATTATGAAAATAAAAAGCTCACTAAAATCATTAAAAAAAAGAGACCTTAATTCTAAATTAGTTAGAAGAAGAGGCAGAGTTTATATAATCAATAAAACAAATCCAAAATTTAAAGCAAGACAGAAGTAATTTTTATGGATAATGAAAACCATAAAAGCACCTGGAATAACTTTACTAAATTTGTATTGTGGGGAACTGTCGCGGTCATAGCTGTTTTAGTTTTAATGGCAATATTCTTAATATAGAGTTTTTCTATGAAAATAGTTTCAGTTTTAGAAGATAAAAAAATTGAGAGAAGAATTGCAATCACCCCTGATATTGCAAAAAAATATATAGACCTTGGTTTTGAAGTTTCTATAGTTGAAAATTATGGTGAGCATTTAGGGTTTAAGGATAATCAATATAAAGAATTAGGTGTTGAAACTTCAAAAAATGAAGCTGATGTACTTAATGGTGCAGACATTATTGTTCAATTAGGTTTACTATCTGATGATAACCTTTTACTTTTAAAAGAAAATCAAACTCTTGTGGGAGTATTAAACCTACATATAAATAAAGAAAAATTAGAAAATTTGTCTAAGAAAAATATTAATATTTTTTCTTTAGAAATGTTACCTAGAATAACTAGGGCTCAATCAATGGATATACTTTCATCTCAAGCAAATCTTGCTGGGTATAAAGCTGTAATAGAATCATTTGCAAATTTTGAGAAAGCCATACCGATGATGATGACTGCGGCAGGAACAATTCCTGCAGCCAAAGTATTAGTCGTGGGCGCTGGTGTTGCTGGTCTTCAAGCCATTGCAACTGCAAAAAGAATGGGTGCTGTAGTATTTGCAACAGATGTTAGAATGGCATCAAAAGAACAAGTTGAAAGTCTAGGGGGAAAATTTTTAACTGTAGAAGGTTCTGAAAACCTTGAAACAGAGGGTGGTTATGCAAAAGAGACATCAGAAGAATTTAAAAAAAAACAAGAAGAACTGTTAGCAGAAACTTTAAAAAAAATTGATATTGTGATATGCACAGCTTTAATACCAGGTAAAAAAGCACCATTAATCATTAAAGAGAATATGATAGCCAATATGAAGTCAGGTTCTATTATTTATGACTTAGCTGCTATTCAAGGGGGTAATGCAGCCTTTACAGAAGTAGACAAAATTGTGGTTAAGGAAGGTGTTAAAATTATGGGTGAAACGAATATTCTTAATAAGCTGCCCGTCTCAGCATCAAACTTGTATTCAAAAAATGTACTCAATTTTGTGACAAATTTATATGATAAAGAAAATAAGAAAGTTAATATTAACTTAGAAGACGAAATAATTGAAAAAACATTAATTAAATAGACCTATGGAAATTGACCCTTTTATATTCAGATTAAGCATATTTATTTTATCAATTTTTATTGGATACTATGTTGTTTGGAGTGTTACTCCATCCTTACATACACCTCTGATGTCGGTTACAAATGCTATTTCATCAGTAATAATTGTTGGAGCTATTATTGCAGGTTTAGCAGGAAGTGCAGACAATGTTTTTACAATCTCGAATATTCTTGGTTTTTTTGCAATATCTCTTGCTGCCATTAATATCTTTGGAGGATTTTTAGTCACCCAAAGGATGCTTCAAATGTATAAAAAGAAGAAGAAAGATAAATAATTATGTCAGCAAATTTATCAGCAATATTTTATTTAGTTTCAGGGGTTTTATTTATATTAGCATTAAGAGGACTTTCATCTCCAGAAACCTCAAGACAAGGTAATTTTTTTGGAATTTTAGGAATGGTGATAGCCATCACGGTAACTTTTTTATCGGTTGAAAGTTTTTCTAGTGGATTAATTTATGTACTAATTTTTTTACTAGTAGGTGGTCTTATAGGAGCATTCATAGCTTACAAAATACCAATGACGGCCATGCCAGAGTTAGTAGCAGGATTTCATAGCTTAGTCGGTTTATCAGCAGTTTTTGTTGCAATCTCAGCTTTCTTAAATCCGGAAGCATTTAATTTAGGATCAGTAGGTGCCATTAAACTTGCAAGCTTAATTGAAATGTCAATTGGGGCTGCAGTTGGTGCCATAACATTCTCAGGCTCAATAATTGCCTTTTTAAAACTTCAAGGAATAATGTCAGGGTCACCAATTACTTTTAAGGGGCAGCATTTTCTTAATGCTTTATTGTTAATTTCAATCCTAATTTTAACTTATTTACTTTGCTCATCGCAGTCATCTAACTTTTTTTGGGTTTTAATAGCAGTTTCATTTTTAATAGGGTTTTTATTAATTATCCCAATTGGTGGAGCAGATATGCCTGTGGTTATTTCAATGTTAAATTCTTATTCTGGTTGGGCTGCTGCAGGAATTGGTTTTACTTTAGAAAATACAGCATTAATTATAACAGGTGCCCTTGTTGGATCATCTGGTGCAATTCTATCTTATATAATGTGTAAAGGCATGAACCGATCTTTCTTTAATGTAATTTTAGGAGGATTTGGCGCAACAGAACAATCAGCATCAACTGGAAATAAAGAACAAAGACCTGTTAAAAGTGGTAATGCAGAGGATGCAGCCTTCTTAATGAAAAATGCATCATCTGTTATAATTGTTCCAGGTTATGGTATGGCTGTAGCCCAAGCACAACACGCATTGAGAGAGATGGTAGATACGTTAAAGAAAAATGATATTAAAGTCACTTATGCAATTCATCCTGTTGCAGGAAGAATGCCGGGTCATATGAATGTATTGTTGGCTGAAGCCAATGTTCCTTATGATGAGGTTTTTGAACTTGAAGAAATCAACAATGATTTTGCTAATGCAGATGTTGCATTTGTAATTGGAGCAAACGATGTAACAAATCCAGCTGCAAAAACTGATCCTCAAAGCCCGATATATGGAATGCCAGTATTAGATGTGGAAAAATGTAAATCAGTACTATTTGTAAAGAGAAGTCTATCTCCCGGATATGCTGGAATTGATAATGACTTGTTTTATAAAGATAACACGTTAATGTTATTTGCTGATGCTAAAAAAATGACTGAGGACATCACTAAAAATCTTTAAAATTAATGACAACAAAAATATTTTGTGACATTGCAGAATTAGATTTAATAAAAAAGTTTAATAAAAAAAAAATTGTAAAAGGCTTTACAACAAATCCTAGTTTAATGAGAAAAGCAGGAGCAAAAGATTATAAGTCTTATTCTAAGAAAATATTAAAAATTTGTAAAAATAAACCTGTTTCATTAGAGGTGTTTGCTGATGAATATAAAGAAATGAAAAAACAAGCCCTTCAAATTAATACTTGGGGAAAGAATGTTTATGTAAAAGTGCCAGTTGCTAATTCTAAAGGAATTTTTATGGGAAAAATTATAAAAGAACTTAATAATTTAGAGATTAAACTTAATATAACAGCGATTTATAGTGCAAAACAAACAGAAAAAATCCTAAAATTAATTAACAAAAAAACTAAAGTTATAATTTCAATATTTGCTGGTAGAGCAGGGGACACTGGCAAAGATCCAGTTCCAGAGTTTAAAAAAAGTATAATAATGGCAAAGAAATTTAAAAATGTAGAGATACTTTGGGCGAGTGTTAGAGAGCCCTATAATTACTTACAAGCAAAAAAATTAGGTTGTCATATTATTACAATTCCACCATCAACTATTGAAAAAATAGAAAATTTTGGAAAAACATTTGATCAACTTACTAAAGAAACGGTTAAAGCATTTTTAGTCGATAGTAAAAAATCTAGGTTTAAAATTTAATTCACTTGTTACTGGGATTGGTTGCGGGGGACGGATTTGAACCGCCGACCTTCAGGTTATGAGCCTGACGTACGACCCGATTTCTGTGTAAAA
>Ga0209383_1000156_pt1 | contig 49833 bp, 73 predicted proteins | sample CoawatmetaG02DNA_FD_187510 | JGI IMG/M metagenome (GOLD analysis project Ga0209383, IMG submission 187510) | Marine microbial communities from the West Antarctic Peninsula - Coastal water metaG029-DNA (SPAdes) (version 2) | ecosystem: Environmental > Aquatic > Marine > Coastal ...
GGTATAGGAGTTTTAGGAGCATTAACATCTGGAGATAATAACGTAGCAGTAGGTTTAGATTCTTTACAAGCTAACACAACAGGTTCATCTAATACAGCAATAGGTCAAACTGCTTTAGCAGCTAATACAACAGCAAATAACAATGTAGCAGTAGGTATGTGTGCTATGCTTGCAACTACTACAGGAGCAAACAACACAGCAGTAGGATTTTCAGCACTTGATACTAACACAACAGGTTGTGAGAATGTTGCAGTTGGTAGAGATACTATGTTTGCAGGTACAACAGCTTGTAGAAGTGTAGCTGTTGGTTATAGAGCATTAAAAGGTGTTACAACAGGTGCTAATAACGTAGCAGTTGGGTTTTGTTCAGCACTTACTAACACAACAGGAACACTAAATGTTAGTGTCGGAGATAATTCTTTTAGATGCAATACTACAGGTGCAAACAACACAGCTTTAGGTACTTCTGCATTGTTTAATAACACAACAGCTAGTTTTAATACTGGTGTTGGTTCAGAAGCACTTTCAACTAATACAACAGGTGCTAATAACGTAGCAGTTGGTAGACTTGCTTTAAAATGTAACACAACAGCTTCTAATAATACAGCAGTTGGTATGAGTGCTTTAACAGCTAACACAACAGGTACTCAAAACTCTGCACTAGGTCATGAAACACTTGCTAGTAATACAGAAGGAAATTTCAACACTGCTGTAGGTAGGTTGGCTCTTTATGAAAACACAACAGGTTCAAATAATGTAGCTGTAGGTTTAAGTGCTTTAGAAAAAAACACAACAGGTAGTTCAAATACATCAATAGGAAAATGTTCTTTATTTACTAATATATCAGGTGGTGCTAATATTGCAATTGGTATTAATGCTTTAAGACTTAATACAGCTTCTAATAATTTAGCAGTAGGTCATTGTGCTATGGATACTAACTCATCTGGAACAGAAAATACTGCTTTTGGTTTTGTAGCTTTAAATAAAAATACAACAGGAGATTTCAACACAGCTTTAGGAAGAGGTACTTTAAATGCTAACACAACAGCAGATAACAATACAGCAGTAGGTCATTGTGCTTTATTTGCTAACACAACAGGTATTCAAAATACTTCTGTTGGTGTAAATTCTATGGCTGCTAATACAACAGGTAATAACAATTCAGCATTTGGTTGTGGTGCATTATGTAGAAATACTACAGCTGCTAATAATGTTTCTATTGGTAGTCAAACACTAAAATTAAATACAACAGGAGCAAATAACACAGCATTAGGTTACGCAACATTGAATATTAATTCAACAGGAGCAAATAATGTTGGTGTTGGTTGTGGTGCTTTAGTTGCTAACACAACAGCAGATAATAATACAGCAGTGGGTTTTGAAGCTCTAAAAGATAATACTACAGGAACAGTAAACACTGCAATGGGAAGACAATCTTTACAAAATAATACAACAGCTTCAGGCAACACAGCTTATGGACATAACACTCTTAATACAGTTACAACAAGTGGGTGTAATACAGCAGTAGGTGGTAGTGCATTATTTAATAACACAGGTGCTCAAAATACAGCAGTAGGTCATTCTGCTTTAAGTGCAAACACAACAGGTTCAGAAAATACAACAGTTGGTGCAGCATCAATGATTACTAATACAACAGGTGCGGCTAATGTTGCAATGGGTTTTTGTGCTATGAAATTTAACACAGAAGGTGCTAGTAATACAGCAGTTGGAACTGTTGCACTATGTAAAAATACAACAGGTGATTCAAATGTAGCATTTGGTAGTGGTGCTTTAAGAAATAACACAACAGCAGATCATAATACAGCTGTTGGGTATCTTGCTTTAACAACTGCCACAACAGGTTGTTGCAACGTAGCAATGGGTTATAATTCTTTAGGAAATATGACAACAACTTGTTGTAATACTGCTATAGGACAGTCTACAGGAACTTCTGTAACAACAGGTATTGCTAACACTATGATAGGTAGTAGAGCTGGTTGCACTACAACTACAGGTGATAGAAATGTATTTTTAGGAGAGGCTACAGGAAGTCATGGTACAGGTTTAACTACAGGAGATACAAATACTTATATAGGATATGCAATTCAACCATCAGCTGCTAATGTTAGTTGTGAGTTAGTTATCAATGCTAGAGGTAATGCAAGTCAAGGAAAAGGAACACGAACAGCATTTATTGATGTGCAAGGTAATGTTTTTCAAGGAAATAATGCTACAGCATGGGCTCAAACATCTGATAGAAGAATTAAAAAGAATATTGTTGATAACACAATAGGTTTAGATAAAATAAATCAAATAAAAGTTAGAAACTTTGAATATAGAACATTAGATGAAATTACAGATTTTGATGAATGTAAAAAAACAGCTGTTGTTGATGTTAAAGGTATTCAAGTTGGTGCTATAGCACAAGAAATTGAAGAAGTTTTACCAGAATTAGTTACTACCCAATCTACAGGTGTTAAAACAGTTAATCCAGATAAATTAACTTGGTACATGATTAATGCAATCAAAGAACTTAAAGCAGAAAACGATAGTTTAAAATCTAGAATAGAAACATTGGAGAGTTAACCTATGCTAGGTATAACCGCAATATCACAATCGCCCATAGCATCATTAGGTGGGACTGATTCTACTGTATCCTTATCCGGTATACAGATTAATTCTAGTATAGGTCAACAGATATTACCTAACGTAGAGGTTACTCTTACAGGTCAACAATTAGGATTTACTATAGGTACTTACTCCGTACAAGCAGGAGGTAACGTAACTATTATTACAGGTGTCGATGATGCGGTAGATTTATCTATTGGTTCAGTCGTAACTTCAGCTAATGCTGTTGTTTCATTAACAGGAATGCAATTAGCAGCCAGCTTAGGTCAATCTACAATTATTCCAAATTCAATAATCTCGGTCACCGGCCAACAATTAGCTATTACTGCGGGTGCTATAGCTAGCATAACAGCAGATGCAACTGTAATCCCTACAGGTATAGAAATGACTGGAAGTATTGGGAATTTATTTGTAACCGCATGGGCTAAAATAGACCCTAACGTAACTAACACTTGGACTGAAGTAAACAAAAATGTTTCTAATACTTGGGTGGAAGTTGATAAAGCAGCTTAAAAAGAGTATAATACAGAATTATGGCATCAACATATTCAGCAGATCTTAAACTAGAGTTAATGGCCACGGGTGAAAACTCGGGTACTTGGGGAACTAAAACAAATGTTAATTTAGAGCTCGTTCAGCAAGCGATAGCTGGATACCAATCAATAGCTGTAGCCTCTTCTGATGTTGCTTTAGTAATGTCTAATGCTTCTATTTCTAATGCTAGAAATATGATTCTTAATTTTTCAGGAACGTTAGCGGCAAACAGAGTTGTAACTATTCCAAACTCAATAGAAAAATTTTATATATTAAAAGATGGCACTAATCACAATAGTGGTAAAACACTAACCTTTAAAACTGCTTCAGGATCTGGGTTTACTTTAGATCAAGGAAAAATTCATGCTGCTTATTCAGACGGCACTAATGTTTACGAAATAGCTCTTAACACTTTAGGCGGAACCATAGGAACATTACAACTTGATAATGATTCGGTGACAAATGCAAAAATTGCCGATGATGCAATTCAAACTGCTCAAATAGCAGATAACGCAGTCGTGAGTGCTTCTATATCAGCAGCCGTAGTAACTGCCGCAAAAATTGGAGACAATGCTGTGACCGCTGCAAAATTACAAAGAAAATTTACAATAAGTACAGCCAGTCCTTCAGGGGGTGCCGATGGGGACATTTGGTTTAAATATTCATAGGAGTTTAAATGGCTAATACCTATGGCAGAGTTTCAGGAACATTTGAAGAAATAGATAATGCATACGGAAAAGTTTCGGGTGTTTGGAAAGAAGCAGATGAAATTTATGGAAAAGTTTCGGGTGTTTGGAAATTAGTATTTAGCGCATTTGAAGCTACAGGTTTTGCAACAATATCTTCTGGATCAGGAACTTTTACAGTACCCGCTAATGCTAACGTACTTCATATTCAAGCTGGAGTAGGAGGAGGTGGCGGTGCTGCTGGTGGTGTAAGTTATGATAAAGCTGGTGGAGAATCAGCTGGAGCTGGTGGAGGATCTTCTGGTTATTTATCTGATGTTCTTTATTCTGTGGCTGCTGGTGAAACTATTACTTTTTCGACAGGTAATGGAGGTGCTGCTGGAAATCAAACTTCAAACTTTGGCCAACCTCGTGTAGGGGCTGCTGGAACTAATACAGTTTTATCTGCTTCAAGCTCTGGAGCTTTAGTAACATTAGGAGGAGGAGGTGGATCATCAGGAACGAATGGTGGAGTACAAGGTCCTTTAAGAACTAATACAGCTGGTGCAGCAGGATCATTTAGTTCATCAGGTACTAGAGTTACTTCGGGAAATTTTAGAGATAGTGATGGAACCACTAAAGCAGTAGGGACTCTTACATCGGGTCCAGCAGGATCATTTAATTCATCTGGAGTGGGTGCTGTTGGAGGTTTAAGTGGATCAGGAAACTGTAGCGGAGATAACTGTCAAATTGGTGGCTTTGCAGGTGGAGCTTCTTTTAATGGTCAAATTGCTGGAGGAGCAGGTTCTCCTCAAGGACAAAACGTACGTGGAGCAGCAGGTACTCGTGGATCAGGCGGAGGTGGAGGTGGTGCTCAATATGGATCTATAGCAGATCAAGGTGGAGCAGGCGGAGCTGGTGAAATTAAGTATAGATTTTTACGTGTATCTTAGTATAATGTCTTATGGCAAATGTATCAAAATGGTTTGGACACCCCATATACATAACTAAGCTAGAAAATTTTAAACAAATTAACAAAAAAATTGTACCTATAATATTAAAAGATATTACTCCAACCAATTCTCAATACTCACGGACCACGGATATAAAACCAAATAAACTACAAAGTATTGATGATAATTTACATGAGGATGAAAGATTTAAAGAATTATATGTTGAGTTATCAAAAGTAATACAAGGTTGTTTGTCCGCACAAAAATACGATTTAAATTTATTTGAAATTTATATTACAAAATCTTGGGCTACTTTATCTGTTAAAGAACAGTTCATATCTTATCATAGACATATGAGTAGTCATTTTAGTTTTGTATATTATCCACAAGCCCATGAGCAAGGTAATCTTTTTTTACTTGATGATGATGCCCATAAGGTAGGGTTGAATATACCTAAAAGAGATCCTTACTTCACAGAGTGGGATCAAAGCAATTATGGTAAAGCTGAATATCCAGCGGAGACTGGAAACGTAATTATATTCCCTTCAATGATGTTTCACGAAACAGGGAAAAATACTAAAGAAAAACCTAGACTATCTATATCAGGTGATATTATGCTTACTATGAAAGCAGGTGTAAAGTCTGAACATAATATACCTTCCCCTGCGACTTGGATGAAGCTTTAAAATGATGTAAAATGGCTGCATGGCTTTAACAAATGTAAAAATAGTACCAGGATTTAATAAAGCAGATACCCCATCAGGAGCAGAAGGACAATGGATAGATGGCGATTTCGTTAGGTTTAGATACGGTCAACCTGAAAAAATTGGTGGCTTCCAGGCTATTGGGGCTGAAACTATATCAGGGCCAACAAGGGCACAACACACATGGACAGATTTAGATGGCAGAAGATATGCTGCTCTAGGTACATCAAAAGCTTTATATATTTATTACGAAGACAAATTTTATGATATCACTCCTTTAGGAACTGCTATAACAGGAGCTACTTTTTCTTCTAGTCAAAACTCTAATATAGTTACCATTACTAAAAATAGTCATAGTCTAGATGTTGGAGAATATATTACTTTTACTTCAGTATCTTTACCAGGTGGTGGAGCAACAAGTTTTACTGTTGCAGACTTTCAAAATTTTACCTATGAGATATTAACGGTACCGAACGTAAATACGTTTACTGTTAAAATGAAATCAAATGAAACAGGTTCTGGTATGAGTACTGGAGGTGGTGCTACAATAAACCCTTATGAAGAAATTGGTCCTACTATTCAAACATACGGATATGGTTGGGGTACAAGTACTTGGAGTAGATTAACTTGGGGCTCAGGTTCTACCACTTCTTCTGTTGTGTTAGATCCAGGTACCTGGTCTTTAGATAATTTTGGTGCACAATTAATTGCAACTGTTAAAGATGGTAAAACATTTGTTTGGAATCCTGCTGTGTCTAATCCACTTGATCAAAGAGCAGCTATAATGGTAAATGCTCCAACAGCTTCAAGATTAACTATAACCTCAGACAGAGATAGACACGTTGTTCATTTTGGGACTGAGACAACTATTGGTAATACAGCAACACAAGACCCTATGTTTATAAGATTTAGTGATCAAGAAAATTACAGTATCTATCAACCTACTTCAATTAACACAGCCGGAACTTTTAGACTGGATACTGGAAACAAAATTGTAGCGGCAGTTTCAGGTAAGGATTATAATTTAATTTTAACCGATCAAGCTGCTTATCAAATGCAATTCGTAGGTCCTCCTTTTACTTTTTCTATAAGACAAGTGGGTTCTAACTGTGGGTGTATAGGTCAACACGCTGTTGTTTATGCAGATGGTAAAGTTTTTTGGATGGGTGCTGGTGGAGGATTTTTTGTATTTGATGGTACGGTAAAATTACTGCCATCTCTTGTTGAAGATTTTGTATTCACGACTACCGGCTCAAACGTAGGGGTTAATTATTCATCTAATGAAATTATATATGCATCTCATAATTCTTTGTTTAATGAAATAATTTGGTTCTATCCAGCAGGTACACCAGTAGGTAATCCATCCGTTCAAAACAATAGGGCTGTTGTATATAACTATGTAGAAAATAGTTGGTCAACCATGTCTTTAGCTAGAAGTTCTTATGCAGATGCTAGTACCTATGACGTACCTTATGCAACAGAATATACTTCAACAAATACACCAACAATAGCTAACTTAAGTGGTGCTACAAATACTTTTGGTTCTTCTTTATATTTTGCTCATGAGATAGGTAATAATATAGTATCCTTAAGTGGAGTTGTTTCTGCTATACCTGCATTTATTCAATCTGGAGATTTTGATTTACCTACAGGAGGAGATGGCGAATATTTATTAAGGATAAGTAGATTCTTACCTGATTTTAAAAACTTACAAGGAAATGCAGTTGTTACAATATTTGTAAAAAATTATCCTGTAGATGCTGGAGCAAGTTCTCAGCTTGGTCCTTTTACCATAAATTCTACTACAGAAAAAATAGATACTAGAGCTAGAGGAAGACTTGCTAATATTAAAATACAAAACACAGCTATTAATGAAACATGGAGATTTGGTACATTTAGAGCAGACGTAAATCCAGATGGAAGAAGATAATGGCTAAAATAAACGTTTACATACCAGAGCCACAACCTGAATATACACCTGAAAATTTTAGACAAATTAACCAAGCGTTGACAACTATTGAAAATCAATTAAATACATCTTATCAAAAAGACTTGAAAAATGAACAAGATACGTTTACATACTTTATGCAATGACAATTAGATATAAAAGCGAAGCATTTGATTTAACGAATACTAATATAACTAATATTCTTACATGCCCATCAGATGCAACTATTATTGTAAAGTCAATACAAGCAAGTCATAAAGCTGCTTCTAATGTAAACGTAGATGCATACATACAAAAATCTGGTGGCTCAAATGTAGAGATTAGTCACGTGCAATTAAATAAAAACTTTGCTAACATGGTCACCGCTAGTTTAAATATGGAAGCTAACGACATTCTTAAAATACAAGCAGCTTCTGCAAACACTATTACTGGAGTTGTTAGTTATGCTCTAATAGATAGATCACAGGAAAATGGCTAAACAAAAATTCACTCATTTTGTCCCTAGAGATAAGCCAAGAAAACGGCCTAGAAGGCATTGTAAAAATTTAAATAAAAAAAAGAAGTTGCAACATAACAAAAAATATCATAGACAAGGACGTAGACAAAAATAAGTGATATGATAAAAATACCAGCAGAAGCTAAAGAAATTATTAAACACAAAAAAACTGGTAAAGTATATGCTAGTAAAATTCATTTTGATAACGATGTTGCTGATCCCACTACTGATACTACTGTGGATGATTTTAGGCAAGACCTTGAAATAACAGTAACTAAAGTTACTATAGGATCGGAAACCAAAAAATAATGGAACCCCGAGGAGCCACTGAATTACAAATGGAGCTTCTCCATAAACATGTATCTAAAGATATATTAGATCAGGTTCAAATATGTACTTCTATTCCAGGTAAAGTTCCAATTGATCCAAACAAAGTAAATATACTTTGGCAAAAAAATTCTTACAATCAGCCAAACTTACAAGAATTTTTTAATAATAAATCAAGGCATAAGGAATATGATTGGTATGTATTTAATAGTCATTGGAACTATGAAAAATTTAGATACTTTTTTGATATCCCTTCGGATAGATCTATTGTAATTAAAAATGGTATTAACAATTTTCCAAAAAGAAAAGTTTATAAAAAAGGTAATCCAATAAAATTAATACACCAGTGTACGCCTTGGAGAGGTTTAAATGTTTTACTTCGTGCAATGCAAGAAATACAAAACCCTAATATAACCTTAGACGTATATAGCTGTAGTCAAGTCTATGGAGATGAGTTTAAAAATTCACATGAAGAATTATTTAAACCTTTATATGAACAAGCTAAAAAATTACCAAACGTAAATTATATTGGCTATAAACCAAATGAATATATTCTAAAACATATTAAAGATTATGATATGTTTGTTTATCCAAGTACATTTGAAGAAACTTTTTGTGCATCGGCTCTTGAAGCCTTAGCGGCAGGGGTGCATGTAGTTACAAATAATTTTGGCGCACTGTATGAAACCTGTGCTGAATGGCCTGTATATGTTAACTATACAGATGACTATGAATCAATGGCTATTGGTACGGCGGAAGCTATTAAAGTTGCCTCTAGTTATTTGCATAAAGACTATATCCAAAACCACTTAGACGAACAACAAAAGTTCTACAAAAGATTTTATAGCTGGGACAAAAAAGGAGAAGAGTGGACTAACTTTTTAAAAGGAGCGATCAGTGAGCGAAAGTAAAAAATTTATAAACGAAGATACATATCAAACACTACAAGATTTAAAGGTTAGACCAGAGCCTCACGATAAATCCATTTTACCTTTATGGAAAAAAGATAAAGCTCCATCTGATATAGCTCCCTACTCTATATTCTTAGCAACTCCTGTGCACAGTGAATGCTCTATTCATTATACTCAAGCTTTATTAGAATTACAAAAACTAGCTGTTGAGAGAAAAACGAAAATTACATTTCAACTAATGAAGTCTTCTTTAATTACTCAAGGTAGAAATTTATGTGTTGCAGGATTTTTAGAATCAAATTATTCCCATATGTTGTTTATTGATTCTGACATATATTTTCATGCTGAGTCTATATTTAAAATGATAGAGAAAGATAAAGAAATTATATCTATACCCTATCCTTTAAAAACTATAATGTGGGACAAGGCAATGGATCAAATTCAAGAAGGTAACATTAAAAAAATTTCTGATTTAAAGAAAGCATTTAATACATACCCTATAAAAGTAAAAGATGGCAAAGACATTAAAATAGATAAGGGTGTTATGGAAGTAACCCACAGCCCTACAGGATGTATGTTAATTAAAAGATCTGTATTTGAAAAACTTATTAAACATTACCCCGAAAAATCTATTGTACAAAAAACTGTTATAAACGGAGAATACGTAGATAAGCCTCACATGTGGAATTTTTTTGATTGTATTCATGACCCAGAAACTAAAACATATTTAGGAGAAGACTTCTCTTTCTGTAAGCTTTGGAAAGACATAGGTGGTATATGTCATGCGTATATTACAGATAATATAGTACACGTTGGTGAGCATCAGTATGAAGGACGTTTTGCTGATGAGTTGAAACTTACTGAGTAAAATGCTAGTATTATCCATAATTAATTAATTAGATTATGGATCCATTTACAATAGCACTAGCCACATTTGGTGTACAAAAACTCAGAGGTAAATCAACTAAGAAGGCCCTAGCAAGTGCAGCTCTAGTTGGTGGGGGTTCATATGCATTTGGACAAATGGCGGCTGCAGGAAGTATTCCAGGTGTTACAGCAGGGCAAGGTTTAGGTAACATTGGAACAGGTTCAGCATTCAGTGGTATCAAAGGATTACTAGGACAAAAAGCTATAGGAGAAAAGGCAGCTGTAGAAGCGTTAAAGAAAAAAGGAATTGAAAACGCAACAAAACAACAAATAGCTGCGGCTATGCAAGAAGGAAAAGGTTTTATGGGTATGGGTACAGGTGGTAAATTAATAACTGCCTCAACACTACTTCCTTTTTTAGAGGGCGAAGAGAAACCAGAGAAACCAATGTTCTCACAAGAAGATTATAAAAAAGCATACGATGAACAGCTTGGTAAATTAGATGGTGCGTTTGTGCCTGCAACTAATACACAACCTACAATGGATGAAACAATTAGATCAGATATGTTCTATGCAAATCAAGGTGGGTTAGCGACAGCCCTGCCAAAATTTAATAAAGGCGGTGTAAATTATTTACCCTCTAAATCAGATCATAATGAAAATGATTATAATAATTATGTAAGAGCTGAAGGCTATGTTGAAGACGGTGCTGGTAATGGTGATAAAGATGAAGATACTATGTTAGCTCAATTAGCTGATGGAGAATTTGTTTCACGAGCGGACGCTGTACTTGGTGCCGGTATTTTATCTGGTGGTGATCCTAAAAGTTTTAAGAGCATGAGAAAAGCAGGGGCTAGTTATTTTTATGACCAACAAAAAAAATTAAAAAGAATTTACGATTTAGTTAATGACAACAAAACTAGTACAGTTCAATAAAGAAGAGGTAGATAAAGTATGGCCTCTAGCAAAAGAATTAATACACAAAGCTTGCATAAGAGCGGGAGGATTTATTAGTGGAGAACATGTTAAAGAATATTGTAAAAAAGGTACTATGCAACTTTGGTTGGCTATTACAGAAGACAACGAAGTTTTATGCGTTGGTGTTACTGAAATTAGAAAGTACCCTAATTACAGTGTTTGTGATGCTAAAATCGTTACTGGTAAACGGTACAAAGAATGGTTTGATCAAATTGATAAAGTTGCTGAATGGGCTAAAAAACAAGGTTGTAAAAAAATGGAAATCTTTTCAAGGCCTGGTTATGTCTCTTTATTTAAACAAAAAGGTTATGTGGCAACACATGTTCAAGTAGAGAAAGAATTATGATAGATACAAATAAATTAAACATAAAACAAAAAATAGAATTATTTAAAAAACTAGGTAAAGAGATATCTAGTAAAGGTGTTAATGGGGATACAGAGTTAGCTCATATAAATAAATTTGAAAAAAAATTACTTATTCAACACGGCGGGTCCGGTACAATTAATTTACAAACAGGCCTAACACAATACTTCGGTGGCGGTGGCGGTGGTGGTGGTTCTGGGACCCAAACAAATATACAAAGAGAAGCTCCAGAAGTTGAGGCTAGAAAACTTGCTTTATATGACCAAGCTTCAAACTTAGCTCAGAATCCAGTTAATATACCGGGTATTCAAGTTGCTGGTCTTAGTCCATTAGAACAAGCTGGTATTACTCAAGCAGGACAAACAGGCGTTGGTGCAGGTACTGTTACTGGAGGTATTGGTTCAATACAAACAGGGATGCAAGATCCAAATATAGGTAAATTTTTAAATCCTTATCAATCATATGTAACAAACGAAATTGGTAGACAAGGACAAATGATGCAAAACCAAATGGGTGCTAGTGCTATTCAATCTGGTGCGTTTGGTGGCGGAAGAGAAGGAGTTCAACAAGCAGAGCTTCAAGGAAGAACACTTTCAGCAATGGGCCAAGCTCAAGCATCAGGATTTAATACAGCTCTACAAGCTTCACAGGCACAAAGACAACAACAGTTAATGGGTGGACAAATGTTAGGTCAATTAGGTGCACAGCAACAAGCTATGTCACTAGCAGATATAAATGCACAAATGCAAGCAGGTGCAGTACAGAGAGGTGTTGGTCAACAGGGCTTAGATGCACAAAGACAAACAGAATTACAAAGAGCTTATGAGCCTTACCAAAGAGTAGAGTTTATGAAAGGTATCATGACTAACTTACCTACAACACAAAGTAGTATTACACAGACCACGTCTCCCGGATCTAATTCAATAGCACAAGCAGCAGGAGCAGGTTTAGGTGCATATTCAGCCTACAATATGATGCAGCCAAGAAGAGGGTACTAATGGATAAAATATTAACTAGAAAAATGTTTAAGGCTAGATACTTTAAATCTTTAAAGCCTACTATACAACATTTTCAAAAAGGTGGTCTAGGATCATTAAGTAATCAAGAGAAAGCTATTTATGCAGCAACTTTAGCAGGGCCCTTACTTCAAGCAAAAGGTTCTGGTGTAGGTAACGCTCTAAGTGCTTTAGGAGAAGGGGTATCAAAATTACCTGCAACTATAATTGCTTTAGAAAAAAATAAAGGTAAATCAACAAGGTTTATGACACCAGAAGAATTAAAAACGGCTAAGCTATCTCCAGGAACTTCAGCACAAGTAAACTCAGAAGGTGAAATTAAAATTATATCAAAACCTACAGCAGAATCTGTAAAACAAATACAGGGTAGTAAAAGAGTAAGAACTATCTTATCTAGAATTACTGATTCATATTATGACTTAGGTAAGCCAGTAGGGTTTGGTGACCCGGGTAGGATTAGGGCATCCCTTGGTAAAGTTGCGGGCACAAAGTTTTCAAAAGACTATGGAGAATTTAAAAGTAGAATACAACAAGCAACTTCATTTACGACACAGGCCATTTCTGGTGCAGCCGTATCGGAGCAAGAAGCGGAAAGAATTACAAAATTAATTCCACAAGTAGGGGATACGGAATCTACATTTGAATCTAAATTAAGAGCATTAGATAGTTATTTTGCAGATGCTATTGCAATTGCAGAAGACAATAATGCAGACTTTACTACTGCCTTAGAGATAATGGAAGTTTCTGGAAGAGGGGCTGTTAATTATGAAATAGATTTAGCAAACGATGTAACTGTTAAACAGTATGATGGCAACAAATATGATGTTAGCGCAAATTAAGGATTTTTATGGCAGAGATAATTGTACAAGGAAACACATTTAAAATTAAAGGCACTGAGCCTACTACTAAAGAACAAGTAGCTATTGATTCTGTTCTAGCAGCTAAAGGTGCTTCTGGGGAAGATGGAGGATTAAGTTTTGATGATGAGATGAAACTTATGATTACACCTGAAGATGTTTTATCAGATGCACAAAAAGGAAAGTATAATAAAGATACAGAAAGTTTTTTAGCAAGTCCAGACTTTATGAGGATTGTTACGGAGGTAGGTTTATCTATCGCTGGTGGTATTGCTGGAGTTGCTGCAGCTCCGTTTACTGGAGGCTCCTCATTAGCGACAACAGGTTTAATGGCAGCAAGAGTAGCTAGAATAGCTAGACCTCTTTTAAATTTAAGTAAGGGTAAACAAAGATTAATTGGTGGTGTAACTGGAGCTGGATTAGGTGGTGGAGCTGGAGCAGCAATATCACAAACCTTTGATCCTAAAGAAAGTATTGTAAGAGAAGTTGCAAGAGGGACTGCTCAAGGTGCTTTTGGAGAACTATTAGGTTTTGGTATGGCTGCAGGATTATCTAAAGCATATAATAAAGTTACAGGATTTTCTTTAAAAACTATTGACGGAGCACAAGAGGTTGTAAGAGGATTGGATGCAGATAAATTATTTTATAAAGAAATAGCTAAAATAAAAAGTTCAGGCAAACTACCAACTAAACAAGTTCTTGATAAAATTTCAAATGAAACTTCAGATGTTTTTATTACACCTCAACAAAGATCTATTCTTGAAAGTATGGAGCTAAGTGATGATGCATACAAAAGTGCAAATCAAGCTAATCCAGATTTTTTTAAATTAAATAAAGGGGGCAAGTATAATTTTGAAGCTGCAAATATTATTGCAGGTAAAATTACAGAGCAGTCAGGTGTAGAATTAGCGAGTTCATTATCTGCTGCATCTATTGGTGGGGGTGCTTTTATAAGAAACTCTGAAGGTTTAAGTAGATTAATGACTATAGAATCTATAGATAATTTTACAAAAGTGTTAACCAAAGATTTGCCTAACCTGGATTATGACGTAGCTGCGGATAGTATTACTGCTTTTTTAAATTCACAAGTAAGAGGCGGTAGAGAAATATATAAAAATACAAAAACTAAATTATGGAATAATTTATCAGAGCAAGTAAATAAAGCTACTCGTATAGGTGATGGTCCAAAAGATTTCGACCCTTTATTTGATGTAATAGTTAGAGATAGCAGAGCATATGCCCCTGATCCGAAATCAGTAAAAATAAAAGTTTTTAATAGCTTTACTGGGAAAGAGGAAGAAGTTACTAATTTAGCTACTTATATTGATAGAGCATTTGTAGAAAATATGAATGTTCAGGACGAAGGTATTAGAGAGATTACTGGAATGATTTTGAGAATGGGAAATCGAGCAAATTATAATGAGTTTAGAAGAGTGTATTCAGCAATTGGTAAAATGAGAGTAGGCGGCACACCTGCAGATAGTGTAAAAGCAGAAGTAATGAAAAGAATGGAATCAATGCTATCAAACTCTCCATTACCTCCCGCTGTTAATACGGCCAGAAGAGCTGCAGCAGATTTTACAAGACTAGGGGGTGAAGCGTTTGAGGGTAAAGTAGTAGCAGATCTGTTAAAAACAGATGTAGGACAAGAAAGATTATATAAAAATATTATAGGTGCAGGTAGACCAAGTTATTTTAGAGGTTTTCAAAAAAGTTTAAAAGATGGAAAGATAGAAGCAGGCGGTAAAAAATATGATTTATTTCCACAAAGAGAAGCTATTCAAGGAGCACTGCAAGGACAATTTTTTAAAGATTTTTTAAGAAATAGTGTAGATAAATCTGGTCAATATTTTAAACTAAATAAAACAGGTGCAGAGAAATTTTTAAAAGATTATGATTGGTTATTAAAAGAGGATGTAGGTTTTTTAACTAAATCTCAAATTAAAGGTATTAAAGATTATACAAGAAGATTACAAATAATTGAAGGTAAAATAAAACCACCAGGAGCTGCAGGTACCAGTGGAGAAATGCTAGTGCAGATGAAACAAGCTGGTGCTCTTTCACAAATAGTTGGAGTTGGCTTATTTGCCACTGGAACAATTGATCCTGGAGCCGCAACATTTTTTGTATTAGGTCCTGCTGGTTTAGCTTATGCAATGTCAAGGCCGGCAACAACTAAAGCATTAATAAATGGTTTAGGGGGAGCTACAAAAGGAATTGATAGTTATCAGGGGCTAACAAGATATATTGGACAGTTAGGAAGTGCTTTAGTATCCGAAGGTATTGTTGGTCCTACAGAAGCAAAAGCAGCAATGGATAAAGTTGAAGGAAATAAAGAAGCTTATGAACAATATTTTAAAACAGGGTTTATGCCAAATGCTCCCGCTAAAAGAGAGTTTGAGCCAGAGAATGCTCCTGCAATTGAAATAGATCCTTACTTACAATCTGGAATACAAAAACAAAGCTCTGGCCAAGGCATGGGTTCTATAGTGGGCTCTGCCCCCCAGGTACCCCTACCAAACATAGCACCATCTAACTTACCTATGGGTATGAGTGGACAACAATCAAACACAGAATTAGCACAAGCCCTAAACCTTTTTAATAAGGGAGGGATAGTCAGTGCCAAAAAAAACTTCTAGTAAAGATAGCCTTGCTCATCAAAGATTAGATGATCATGAGAAGTTATGTAGAATTATGCAGGAAAATACCAATAAAAAAATTACAGAATTACACACAGACATACATAGAATTGAAAAAATTCTAATATCTTGTATGGCTTTTTTAATGACTTCCATGGTTGGAATAATAGTTGCTCTTGTCTTTAAATTAAACTAAAAGACCATGTGCGTATCATAAGAGAAAATAATAGATTTTTCATTAACGATTTAAAACTCGAAAAGAAATACGATTATAAAAAGTATACTAGGGACAATGATCTCGGCTCACGACACTACAATGTTGGAGACAAAAAGATTCCCTCAGTGACAACTATATTATCAGCTACACAATCAGAAGATAAGAAAGCAGGCCTTGATAGATGGAGAGAAAGAATTGGTTATCAAGAAGCACAAAGAATAACTACTCAAGCTGCAACTCGTGGAACTGAAATGCACTATGTACTAGAAAATTATATTGATGGTAGAGGATACATTAATCTATCATCTGATGGTGCCCTACCACGACTCATGGCCCATGAGATTATAGAAAACTTAGGTAAGCTAAAAGAGGTATGGGGTAATGAAGTTAACTTAGCCTATGAAGATAGATGGGCTGGTGCAACAGATGTTGTGGGACTGTATGATGGTAAACCAACTATCATTGACTTTAAACAATCAAACAAACCTAAAAGAGAAGAGTATGTTGAAGACTACTATTATCAAATAGCAGCTTATTCTTTAGCCCATAAAAAACAATATGGATCTATTACACAAGGTTTAATATGTGTATGTACTAAAGATAAGTTATACCAAGAATTTAAAATGAACCAATCAAAGTTATTGGAGTATGAAGATAAATGGTTAGAGAGAGTTGAGAAATATCATAAAGCTAAAGCCACTTCTGTACCTGTTCACCAAGAGTCTTAGCGGATAGTTCAATCTTGTTTTCAAGATTATGTAATACCATTTGATCTATAGTATCTCTACAAATTATATCAATATAAGTTACTTGAGATTTCTGCCCTATTCTATGAGCCCGGTCTTCACTTTGCTGACGAACTTCTAGGTTATAAGAATTACTAAAATAGATTACATATTTAGCAGCAGTAAGAGTTAGACCGTAACCCCCTACTGTTGGGTTACCAACTAAGAATCTACACTCATCTTTATTTTGAAATTTCTCTACTGCTTCATTTCTTGCATCTACTGAATCCTTACCATAGATAGATACTACTGAGTCTGCTCCATAAGTTTCAGCTAGCTTTTTTTTAATGCTTTCAATATTGTGTACATAATTAGCCCAGATAATACATTTATCTTCACTCTCTTCTGTAATACTCATTAGTTCTTTTAGTTTGGCGTTTGTTTTAAAATCAACAATGTCCCCTTCATTTGTTTTAACAAAACCATTAGCTACTTGTTGTAGTTTAAGTAACTCAGTTAATTTATTATTGTATGATACTTCTTTGTCCTTCATCATAATAAGAGCAGTAATTTTTAATCTATCATAAGCTTCCCTTTGTTCTTCTGGCATATCAACATATCTTTGGATATACATTTTTTCTGGTAGATCTAAACAATCTTTTTTTCTTACTCGATACGAAAAGTTTTTAAGTTTATATTCTAATTCTTCTAAGTTAATATAATACTTAGGGATCTGGATATTATAGCCACCTCTTTCAATACTGAACATCACAGCATACTTTGATTTAAATACTGTATAGCTATCATAGCCTAACAGTTTTTTATCTAGAAAAGCACATTGAGAAAATAAGTCTAAGGGAGATTTAGTAATAGGAGAACCTGTAAGAATTCTTTTATACCTAGCAAGCTGGCCTAACTTAATTATAGTTTTACTTCTAGAGGCTCTTAAATTTTTAATAGAAGTACTTTCATCTAATATAATCATACTTCTCATACCATGCTTTTGTAATTTAGACTCAAGCCATTTCTTACCAGATTTATGAGATAATGCTTCAACATTCATAAGTACAAATGTAAGTTTATCTGGATCCATTTTAAATGTTTTATCTTTAGAAACTTTCCAAATATAAATATTAGTTTCTTCTGGACAATGTATATCTATTTCTTTTTTCCAATTCTGGTAAACTGAATTAGGCGCAATGACAAAAACAAAATTAATTTTTTGGTCTTGAAATAAGTAAGCTGCGTTATCTATAGCAACCTTTGTTTTACCTGTTCCCATCTCCATGAAGTATGCAAAGTTATAAGGTTTTGCTCCTTCTATTAAGGATTGTCTCTGATGTTTAAATGGCTCTGTTTTATATTTATACATTATAAAATTATAAAATTATTTAAATTATTTATTTGCAAAGATCAATTAAATAATATATTGATTCGAACAAGGAGGTTCTTATGGACTTAGAAGCAGAATCTATTGTAAAAGTAGATATGGAGATGTCAACAGACATTTCCGAATCTTGCAACAAGTTATTGGAAACTCAGAAAAAAATATCAACGGCTGAAGAAGAACTAAAAAAGTTAAAAGAAGTTGAGACGACCCTTTCTGAGCAAACAATTCCAAACTTAATGCAACAAGCAGGTGTAGAGTTAATTAAACTCGAAGGTGGAATATCCGTAGAGGTTAAACCATTCTACTCTGCTAGAATACCAGCATCTAGAAGTGAAGAAGCTTTCAATTGGTTACGTGAGAACGGCCATGGAGATCTGATTAAAAATCAGATATCTTTGGAGTTTAAAATGAAACAAGACAATGAAGCTAAGTCACTTGTAGAAGAACTAAGACAAAAAGGCCTTGCAGTTATGCAGAAGACATCTGTACATCCAAGTAGTTTAAAATCGTTTGTAAAAGAACAGATTGAAGACTTTGGTAAAGATGTACCTGCAGAATTATTTGGTACTTATGTTGCAAATAAAACTAAAATAACCACGAAGGAATAGCGATGATTGAAAAAACAAATATGGAAGAAAAAGAAATAATAATAAAAAAAGAAAGCCTACCAGTAGCAATTGATTTAGAGGGAATGGCAGGACAGGGTAATGAGTTTGTTACAGCTCGTGATACTAAGCTACCTATATTAAAAATGTTATATGCTAGTTCACCAGTATTAAATGATAGAGATCCTAGATTTGATGAGAAGGCAAGTCTTGGGGATATCTGGAGTGAGACATCTGGAAGAGTGTGGAAGGGTAAAGAAGGATTTTTTTGTGCTCCATGCTTATACATAAATACATTTAATGAATGGAAGGACAAAGGTCTAAGTACAGGAAGACCTGTGAAGATTCACATTGATCCCGCTATCATGAGTGAAACTAAAAGAGATATGGATGGTAAAGATAGATTACCAAATGGTAACTACGTTGAGGATACAGGTAATCATTTCGTTTGTATCTTAGACGAAAAATATAATGTTGTTGAACAAGCATTGCTTACAATGAAATCAACACAAAAGAAAAAATCTAAAATGTGGAATTCTATGATTGGTTCTAGAAGAGCACAGGGTAAAAATGGATTTTATAATCCACCTAGATTTTCTCAGGTGTATAAAGTATCTACAACGAAAGAAGCTAAAGGAGACTACACTTGGTCTGGATGGGTAATAGAGTTTATTAGTCTCATGACACCAGATAAAAATTTAAAAACATTAGAGGCAACTCAAGGTTTTTATAAATCTGCTATGACGAGTGATATCTTTGGAAAGGTAGATTTTTCTCAGGAGAATCAATCTCAAGGTAATGATCAAAGTAAAGAATCAGCACCTTTCTAGATTATCATGGAGCAAAAACTCTTAAAGATATTTGAGGGTAATTCAGAACTGTTCATCACTACTTCTCTTACAGGGGAAGTAGATGAACGGGGAAAGAAGCAGGTTAAAGTTCTCACGATTCACGAACCTGTTACCCTTGAATTATGGAAGAAACATTTAAATGGAGAAACACGGATCGGGGTTAAACCTGAAAAAGGAGACATATGTAAATGGGGATGTATTGATATTGATCCTCGTAACTATACAACTTTTTCTGAAAAGAAAATTGTAGATATTATTAGAGAAAACCAATTACCTTTAATTGTAGTAAGATCTAAGTCTGGAGGTTTACATTTATTTTTATTCTTAAATGACTGGGCCCCTATCACGGATGTTCTTAAAAAACTTAATGAGTGGAATAAAAACTTCTTTAACTCTGATGAAGTATTTCCAATGAACAAGTGTTTGAACATGCCTTACTTTAATATGGATCAAACAACTGAGTTTGCATACAATGATAATAATACACCTGTATTAATAAGTAATTTTTTAGAAATGGTAGCTAAGAAAACTGTTACTTTAGAACAGCTTAATAGTATTAAAGTTAAAGACTATGAGCCAGAAACGGATTGGAAACATTACCCACCCTGTGTTCAAAAAATGATTTCAGAAAAATGGGAAGGTAACCACAGAAACGAATTGTTATTTAATGTTGGTGTTCTTGAAATGAAGAAAGCTGATGGTAGTTTAAATTCAAATGAGGTTCAAACTATTCTACAAAAAAGAAATTATGAAATATTTACAACTCCATTGGATCACAAAGAAGTAGAGACTTTAGCCAAGTCTATAGCTAAAAAAGATTATGCTTATAAGTGCCCACCAAAAACAAATGCAATTGCACCACTATGTAATAAGGATCTATGTAAGTTAAGAAAGCTTGGTATAGGCTCACAAGTTCCAGACATGATTGATGACTTTGAGGATATTGAGTTTATTAGAAGCACAAAATCAATTGAGTATACTTTTAAATTTCAAGATGAAAAAATAATTATAAATCCAGAGGATATGAAGGATGAAAAATCCTTTAGGGTTAAGTTGTTGAGATATGGGATTTACTGGATGACACTTCCTAAACCTAAGTCGGGCCCTTCTCCTTTTGAAATGCTTATGGCTACATTAGTTAGGAAAGCAGTTGAGAATGAGAAAATGAAATTTGAAGATACACTTGGTGAAGAGAAATATAACTTTCTTAAAAAATTCTTTGAAAGTCATATTGAAGAAGATGACTTTGAGAAGCTTCAAGATAATTACGTTATATTAGATTCAAAAACTAATATTTGTTACTTTAAAAAGATTACTTTTGAAAAATTTTTAGGAAGTGATAAAACATTTAAGAGTGCTAGTGAAGCCCTAAACTTATTAAATTGTAATAGACTTGACTACCATGAGGGCGTTAAAAATGTATGGTCAGTTATGATGCCTAAGTTTGTAGATTATAAAGTAGTAGATAAAAAAGAAATTAATAAAACTGTATCGGAGATGGATGATGACTTCCACACAGGAAAGTTCAGAACTAAATAAACTTAAAAAACTTTACCATAAAACAGTAAAGATTTTTGGACCACCAGGTACAGGTAAGACATATACTTTAATTGAAAGAGTATTAAAAAATTATCTTAGGAGAGGTGTTGCTCCAAAAGATATTGCTTATCTTTCATTTACTAATAAGGCAGTCAACACTGCAGTTAGAAGAGCTATGGAATCTTTTCCTAACTATACTACAGATGATTTTCTTAGATTTAAAACATTACATACCTATTGTCGTAGATACTTTAGTGAAGATGTTTTTGACCCTAAAGATGCAGCAATAGACTTTGCTTTAGAGACTAAAATAATTAAGAGGAGTGATCAAAGATTAGTAGATGATAACTTTACCTATAAGGATTGGTCCTTAGCTATATATAGTAAATCTAGAAACTTATTAATAGAACCAGAAGAAGCTTATAAAAGAGAAAGCTATAAGAAAGATTCTCTTACTGTATTCCATAGAAAAATAAATACTTATAGGCATTATAAGAAATATGGCACGGATAAACCTTTAATAGATTTTGATGACATGATTGAGAAGGCTATTGATTTAGATTTTCCTAAACTAAAAATATTAATTCTAGATGAGTCTCAAGATTGCACACCTTTACAGTGGTCTGTTATATATAAAATGGCAGACAAAGTAGATCGTATATATTTAGCAGGGGATGATGATCAGGGTATATACAAATGGAATGGAGCAGATCCAAAATATTTTACAAAGTTTTTTCCAGGCCGGAAGGTTAAGTTGAGAAAGACTCAAAGATTTGGTGAGGCTATATATAAATTCTCTCAAGTAATAAGAAGAGGTATTACAGATAGTGAGGAGAAAGATTATGAAGCTGGTGGAGCTAAAGGCTATGTTAAAAGCTACCTATCATTTAGACAAATACCTTTTGAGGATCTGAAAGAAGATTGGTATATCCTAGGGCGTATTAATGAGACTGTAAATGAACTTCGGATGTTAGCTAAGGATGCAGGATTATACTACAAAGATAACAAAGACACTAAATGTTTTGATGTTAAACAATGGGAAGCGATTAAATCTTGGACAACACTTACTAAAGATAAATTTATAGACAAGAAGCAAGCTAAGAATATGTATAAATTTATAAGAGAGTTAGGGCATCCTAATTTTAGATCAGATAAATTTTGGAGAAATGAACCAGATTTAAAAGAATATAAATTTGAAGATTTAAAAGAATGGTGTGGACTAGAACTATCGGAAGAAGAGAAGACTAAGCCTTGGTATTGGATACTAAGAAGAAACTTTAAACCGAGACAGGTTAGACATTTTATTAGATTGTTGAGAAGGTATGGACAAAAAGAATTAGATAAAGATCCACTTGTCACTATAGATACAATTCATTCAGTTAAAGGAGGTGAGGCAAACCATGTAGTTTTATATAGTAAAGGTAATTATCCATCTGATTATAATAGTAAGACCAGACAAGAGAAGAGTGATGAACGTAAGGTTTGGTACACTGGTGCTACTAGAGCAAGAAAAACTTTACATTTATTAAGAAGTGATTATAAGTTTAACTACCCAATAGGTTCAGATTATTTAATTTATGTCCAGGAGAAAAATGACAAATAAAAATATACTAGAAGAAGCTTTTCCGCACGATAAACAAATAGGAGGTTCTCATTATAAAGATTTACCTATACAGCCATATACTTTTATTTCAAAAAATAATCTTAGTTTCTTTCAAGGGTGCGTTGTAAAATATGTTTGTAGATATTTGTTTAAAGGTACACCTATACAAGACTTAGAAAAAGTAATTCATTATTGTGAATTAGAAATAGAAAAAATTAAAGAGGAGAGAAAATGAATGGTCTTCAACTTACATTAACATTTAAGAAATCAATGTGGAATACACCATCTGAGTATAAAGATTTATCTAGTGCAACTGAAATAGCAATTGACTTAGAGACACGTGATGATGGTATTAATGAAAAGCTTGGAGCTGGTTGGGCTATAGGCAAAGGAGAGATTGTAGGTTTTGCAGTAGCCGTTGATGGATGGCAAGGATACTTTCCGTTTGGTCATTTAGGTGGTGGTAATATGATACCTGAACAAGTTAAGGCATACATGAAAAAGATTTGTAGCTTACCCTGTCCTAAAATATTTCATAATGCTCAGTATGATGTAGGATGGCTTGAAGCATCTGGAATCACGGTTCACGGTGAAATAATTGATACTATGATAGCCGCAGCATTAATAGACGAGAATAGATTTTCATATTCATTAAATGCATTATCAGTTGATTACCTTGGCGAAATAAAAGCAGAGACAGAATTAAGAGAAGCTGCCGCAGCTCATGGTATAGATCCTAAAGGAGAGATGTGGAAGTTACCTGCAGAACATGTTGGTTACTATGCAGAGCAAGATGCAGTACTTACATTAAAATTATGGCAAAGATTTAAACAAGAAATAAGAACACAGAGTTTAGAAACTGTGTGGGATTTAGAACAACAATTAATTCCTGTCTTAATAAAAATGCGTCAACGAGGAGTGAGAGTCCAAGTGGAATCAGCTGAACAATTACGAACAGAAATGAGGCTCCAAGAAAAAGAAATATTGGTGGCCATAAAAAAAGAATCAGGAATAGAAGTAGACATTTGGGCATCACGCCAGATTGCCAAAGCTTTTGACAAAATGAAATTAGATTATCCAAGAACTGAAAAAACAAAAGAGCCTTCCTTTACACAAAATTGGTTGTTAAATAACAAACATAAACTAGCTCAATTGATTGTGCAAGCCAGAGAGATAAATAAATTCCACAGTACATTCTTATCTTCGATTTTAAGATATCAAGTAAAGGGTAGAATACATGGAGAGATACAACAACTTAGATCAGATTTAGGAGGAACAGTATCCGGTAGGCTTTCAATGAGTAACCCAAATTTACAACAAGTACCTGCTAGAAATAAAAATCTTGGTCCTAAGATAAGAGCACTATTTATTCCAGAAGAGGGCTGTCAATGGGGATCATTTGATTATTCACAACAAGAACCAAGGATGACAGTGCACTATGCAGCATCTATTGGAGAGAATGGATATGCAGGATCTCAAGAATTAGTTGAAGCTTATAAGGATAACCGTGCAGACTTTCATCAAACAGTGGCAGATCTTGTAGGTATTGAGAGAACCCAAGCTAAAACTATTGGCTTAGGTATTATGTATGGAATGGGTAAAAATAAATTAGCTTTATCATTAGGGGTAACTAAGGATGAAGCAAATGAATTAATTACTAAATATAATAAGAAAGTACCTTTTATTAGACAACTTTCTGATAGATGCAAATTAGCTGCAGATGAAAAAGGAGTTATTAGAACTAAGAAGGGTAGGAAGTGTAGGTTTGATAAGTGGGAAACTAGAGACTTTGGGCTACACCAAGCGGAATCTTTTGATAATGCAGTTGCTAAATATGGTAAGGATAATATTAAACGAGCCTATACATACAAAGCTTTAAATAGATTAATTCAAGGATCTTCAGCTGATCAAACTAAGCAATCAATGTTGGACTGTTACAATGCAGGCCACTTACCAATGCTACAAATACATGATGAACTTTGTTTTAATATAGAAAGTGAGGCACAGGTGACTGAGATAAAAAATATAATGGAAAAAGCAATTGATTTTAAAGTACCTTCAGTAGTTGATGTAGGACTTGGAAAGAGTTGGGGCGATGCAAAATAGAAATATGCCTAATAATAACAATGACTTGATTGCTTATTGTGCAGGATTATTTGATGGTGAAGGTAGTATTAATTACGCAAAGTATAAATGTAAAAAACCAAATGGTAAAATTTATTTAAAATGGAATGTTGCAATGGAAGTTGCCATGACAGATTTAGATTGTATCAAAAACTTTTATGATATTGTTGGAGTAGGCAGTATTCATTTCAAAGGTATTGGTAAAGGATCTCTTGGTAAAAAAGATCAGTGGAGATGGAGATGCTCTCATCAAAAAGCATTATACTTAGCTAGATTATTTTTACCTTATAGCACAGTTAAGAGGCCTAAATTATTAGCTATAATAAATCATTATGAGTTTGTTAAGCCGAAAGAAACCCTAGGGAAAAAGTTTAGTTTTTTAAAACCTAAAAAAACTTAACCGGCTGCGGCTAAATTTTCTTGAACATCCTGATGTTTTAATTGATTTCTAATAGATTTAATATTAGATTCAGTTGAAAGCATATCAGTACTACAGCCACCATTTGTCATAAGACTAGCGGACCATTTATGTTCTTCATGTTGAAGTTTTTTTAATAACTCCAGTTTCTCTTTACTTAACATTTACGATCTCCTCGTATGTTATGTGGATTCTTTTATTACCAGTAAAGCCATCATTGATGACTTCGGCAGTACCGTCCTCCACTTTTTCTGACAATTTTAATATCGCTTCTTTACAATCGGATGCTTCAACTACTTGGTCTGTATGCAATCCTCCCATGTTTGCTCTGATGTGATAAGCTGTCATAAGATATTATAAGATATTTTGAAGGTCTGGTCAATATCAAGGCCCTTACTGTCAACAGCTAAACAACTTACCTCGTAAGAGGCCATAGAGCCACCTAATCCTTCAATCTTATGTTTTTGAGCTGTACCTATAGCTTTAGCCATAGATCTACATTCTTGAGCATCTGAGAGGTTATCTCTAAGGTATTGACTACACTTTGTTTCACCATTTGAGTAGGTTAAACAAAAGGTAGTAAGTAATATAAATTTAATCACAATATTAGTTTAAATCTACTTATTTATAAATTGTTGTCAAATAGTAGGGCTTGGCTTACAAACAAATTTAGTATGAGCACCATATTTATTAACAAATTCCTTAGATAAACTCTTTATAATATCTATAGAATAGCCATATCCAGCTATAGTACACTCATATGTATCTCTAAATTCTTCAACAGGAGTAGGTATTTTTTGACAGTCATTACCTGGAGTTGTGCTGCACATAAACATTATTAAATAAATTTTAATCATTGACTTTTAATTATATCCCATATAAGTAAGATATCATATTAACAATGACAAAACAATAGGAGATAAAAGATATGGCTAGAAGAACTAGAAGAACTAAAAAACATATGGCAATCCGTAGACATAACGGATCTGAAGATCGTTATGCCAAAGGCATTCATTTTGACATAAGAATGAAAGGATGTTGTTATGTAACCATGAAAACTAATGCAGGTCCACTAGAAGTTTATATAGATGCTATGGATGGGTTAACTGATCCACCAATGATACGTGCATCAATACCTGGTAGAAGAGATAAGGAGATAAATTTAAAATGAGTAAGATAAAAACAACAGGCTATGGTTGGGCTAACGCTTACCATGAAAATAACTTAGATGATTTACCTTTAGGTTATATAAAAAAGGTAGAAGCTTTTTTTAGAGAGATGAAGATGACATTAGCTGAGCCCTTTGAAAAAAGAAGATTAGATAAAAAATATAAGGAGAAACAAATGACAATAAACATAAGTGAAATAAAAGATGTACTACCTTTAGGGGAACAACCAGAAGGCAATTTAGATGCACTTGGAAAACTAGAAGAAGCAAGAAAAGGTTTATTTAAAAACCTTGATATACTTCAAGCTAATATAAAAAAACTTAAGGATGAGAATAAAAAACTCACAGAAGCTTTAGGTTTAACAACTTTAGCTTTAGGCAAATTAGCAACAGAGGAACCTTTATTATTAACAAAAGATATGGAGATTAAAAATGAATGTTGAAAAATGGAAATCGGTAGCAGTTAAAAAGAAAGATTATTCCTTACTCAAAGCAATATGTAAGGAAAAGTTTAGGGCCCCAGGAGCCATGATATCTAAGTTAATACACAGTCATGTAGAATATGAGGCTAAAAAACAAAAAATATCTACAGAAACTTTGGTAAACAAATTATTAAATGGAGATAGTAATGATGACGGAAAACGATCTAAAAAGAATTGATACTCGAATCAAAGCTAAAGAATTGTTTACTGTTGAATTAGACCATGCCACTAACACGCTTACTTTTATTGTTAATGGCAAGGTCATGAATGTAGTTAAAACATTTAAAGCAGAATCTTTGTTTGAAAGAATGTTAAAGATTGCTAAGTTTAAATTCTTGAAGATGAGGGATGCCAGTAGGAAAGAATACATTGAGAATTAATATGGGATAGTCCTATAAAAAAAGTTATTGCAGGGTTATCTCAGTTTGCTAAGTTTAGCAGAAAATAACTAAGAGGTAAAAAATGACAAATGATTATAGAGTTAAGATAACAATAAGAAACGAACGAATACTAAAACTAATTGAAGACCAAGGGTATGTCAGTGTTAGGAAATTTTGTGAAGCACAAAAACTAGAATACCAAAGAACAACAGAATTAATTAGTGGTAAACTTAAACCTATTAAAGATAATGGTGAGTTATGTTATATATGTGACCAACTTTTAAAAGCTTTAGGAGCAGAGTTTGAAGATTGTTTTACACCTAGACAAATGAAAGGATTTAATAAAAGATCTTTTGAAATTAAAGTTAAAGAAGAAGATCTTAAAGCACTTATTAACCCAGCTGTGAATCAAGAGACGAAAATGATTGAACAGGATGCAAAAAATAATATTCGTTATGCAATTGAGATGGGCCTTGGATCTAGAGAAGCTGCCATGCTTAAAATGAAGTTTGGTTTTGATGATGGCCATGAACAAACGTTAGCACAAATTGCTACAACTTTTGGAGTATCTACAGAAAGAGTTAGACAGATCCTTGCTAGAGCTAAACGTAGAATGTCCCATCCGAATGTTATGAGAAAAATATTAAAATCAGGTGCAGATGAAGTATTTAATATAAAAAATTTACCTAATCATTTAAAAAAAATTAAAAAAGAAGATGATGCAGATATGGATATGGATGATTCTTTTTTAGAACGGTTAAGTAAAAAACATTTAAATTAATGAAAAAATAATTTTCCATCTACCTTGTACCCACGACCTTAATTAGTTTATAATAAAGACTTGCAACACAAGCAAAATTTTTATATGACTAAACTATTACGCAACCACAAGATATGTACCGACTGTAAAGGTACAGGTAAAATAAAAACTTTTAGTCATAGTTTTGTATCTTGTATCATTTGCAATGGATCAGGAATAACGAACCACGGCTCATCATCAGAAGCTCAACAAGTATTATTATTTAAAGTAGCGTGGGATTACATAAATGGCAGAGAAAAAGGGTGGTATCACTGATCTAACTAAGGTCTTAATAGATGCCTCAAAAAATTTTAATGAGAGGCAGTATGGTAAGCTGCAGTCTGTATTATTTGCATTAATGCATGGCGTTAATTTCGGCTATAACTCAATGGATGGTAGGTTTTTAGAAGACTCCAATGATTTATTTGTTATGCACAAAGGTGATAAGGTACATAAGAAGTTAACTAAAAAAGATAAAGTTAAATACAAAGATAACGTAATACAATTTAAAGACTATAGTAAAGAGGTTAATTATGATGGCTGACAACTATAGTAAGGAAGAGTCTCAGCTAGACTTTAATGAGATAACCGAACACATTGCAGAAGAAAATTTACAAGGCGCAGCCATTACAATATTAATTGATGATGTACATGAACATTTTGAGATCGCCACTCGATTAAACTTTAAAAAATCGAAAGGCCATTATCGTGCTCTACTCAGTAGACTTATTAAGACTTATGGGCATTAAAATAACGTCTGATATTACAAGCGAAAATCATGTTTGTAATGAGCAGAAGTTGTGGAGACATGTAATTTTAAATGCTTTTGAAGATACTAGAACTGAATCTGGAGACCGTAAGCCAAGCTTAAATAAGTGTGACGCTCACTACTGGATTGCAGAGTCCTTAGATTTTGAACAAATTTGTTGGTGGGCTGGATGGGAACCAGAAGATGTACGTTATAGATATTATAAGGCCCTGACTAAAGGTGATATAAAATTTAAAAGAAGACATTTATTATGGCATGAATACGATAAATTATTCCAAAGATTAAAAGTTGAAACTAACTTAGATTACAGACGTGAACTTAGACGTAATGTAGAAAATAAACGTAGACAGATCATGATGGCTGATAATGTTTATGTTACTAAATTCTTAAAAGATTTATCTATTGAAATGTAGTCTGCAGTTGGGGAGCAATTCTCAACTGCAGATTTAACATATCTAACTAACAATGAGATTATGATAATGATAAAAACATAACTCGATATAACTTTAATGCCTGGAACGTGATACGTCAATCTTTAATATAGGTCAATGACACAGTGACCACGGCTCACGGTTCTCTCTCCTAGTACACTTCCTTAGAAAAAAAAAAATAAAAAAAAGTTTGTAAGGGTTTTTCTCTGGGAAACTAGGAAAAACGTTGATATATAATACTTCTAGAGCAAAATAGACTAGGAAAACACTGGGAAGATTCCTAGTAGTTCTAGGAAAATATACTTCTTGAGGCCTTTCACTGTAATAAAAAAATAAAAAAATAGTTTGTAGTAAAGTGTATTAGGGAAAAATTATGATATAACAGGTCAAGATGACTAAAAGAAAAAATACTTTAAAATCTACTGCTGAGCTCACATTAAAGCAAAAGGCCTTTGTAGATATATATGTTAGTAACTGGGGAGAGATCTCTAAAACTGAAGCTGCATCAAGGGCAGGATATAATTCTATTAAAAAAGAAGGGCCCACAGAAATCGCCAGCAGACTAACTGATCCAAATAAAAACCCCCACGTTGTGCGTTATATGGAAATGAAATATGCTCAAGAATTAAAAAAACACGAAGGGGACAAGCTTAAAAAATATAAAAGGTTTGAGACACTAAGTAAAAAAGCAGAAGATAAAAAACAATTCTCTGTTGCCGTAAATGCAGAATATCGTAGCGGACAGATGGCAGGATTTTTTATAGATAAAAAAGAAGTAACCCATGTTGGATTGGAGGGAATGAGTCGTGAACAACTTGAAAGTAGGCTTACCGAGCTTGAAGGAAAAATTGGAGAAGCTAAAAACATTATTGACGTTACGCCAGAAGAACTTAATAAATGACGGTAATTTTATGCAAGTATTTAATGAAGTTCACAACAAACATTTGCATACTTCTGTTGGTATTGTAAGCGTAGTAATTGACAATAAATTTAAGGTAAAGAAATGAAAACTTTGAGGTTATATGTGGGAATTATTTTCAAAACTTTGAAGCCTTATGTGGGAATTTATGAAAAATAAAAAATTACAAAAATCAAAAATTTTAAATTTTAATTTTAAGAATTTAGGCAATGATATTTTACAATATCCTTTCGTTGAGATAAGGTGGTTGGATATTGAGGGGGACGCAGGTTGGAGTAGTACAAAAGATTTAAATAAAGAAAAATTACCTGTGTGTGTTTCCAAAGGTTATCTGTTAAATCAATCTAATGGTATAACAAGAATTTTTACAGATTATATAGAGACTAAAGAAAAACCAACATTTGATAATGTTGGTAATACTACAATTATTCCAACATCAGTAATTCAATCTATTAGAAAAATAAAAGTTTAATCTTGTAATAATTTTTTTAACGTATATCTTTGTTGCTATGGATAATTTTTTAGCTTTTATAGTAAGAGTATTAATTTTTTACCCTATACCCTTTATAATTTTTGTTATTTTATTATTTTTTTTATTTTAATTTAACGCTTGACTTCTTAATATATCCCATATACATAAGATATCGGAGTGTTCTCTGAATATATTTCATTGAGGACATTCCTTAACTAACAATAAAAACGGAGCAATAAAAATGAGCACAAAACAAATAAGCAAAGACAATAAAGAGTATTGGGAAAATAAACTTAATAGTAAGTTCCAAACTAAAATACAAGCTATTGAAAGTATGCACCTTGCAGAAATCAGAGAGACTAGTGAAAAAAACTTTGGTAGCTTCACTAAAACGCTTCAAGTTGAAAAGGATTTGAAAGCAGTTGACATGGCAGAAAGTGATTACAATACTTTTTTTGATAGTATTGATAAATTACTTAATGCTAAAAGAACCAAGTTAAGAGACGCTTCTCAAAAGCTAGAAACCAAACTGAAAGATTGGGCTTCTAATCGTAATTGGGATATTAACAATTATAGTAATGATAAAGTTCCTGCTTGGGATTGGGATAGTAAAGATAAATATTCTCTATCGGAGGATTTTACTAAATTCCTAGAGAGTAAGTGTCACGAGGAAACAAAAAAAGCCTTTTACAAAACTAAAAAAGGTGAGGAGTTAAAAGTAATATCAGAAGCTAAAGAAAAGGCTATTGATTTATTACACTCTGATATGATTGGTTCAGAAGTATTAAGGCATATTTCGGCTATTGCTAAAAAATCACAAATAGCAATTTCAATACCTCAACCAGACGTTAAACAATTATCAGCTTAAATTAACTAGCCCTATGTTATGAGCATAGGGCATTAAAAATTTTATGATAATCACACCAGAAAAATGGAGTTTCAACGATCTATCCATATTTAGAAATTATAAAAATCAATCTATTCATGTTTGGGAATACTATAAATGGATTACAATAGAAGTTAAACCACAAGATGTAGTGGTTTTAAATAAATTAAAAGAAGATTGTTATTCATGTTTATTACATGATTATGAACTTATTGAAGCCAATGATGGCACAAATGAGTTTATGAGTAATAGTCCAGTAATACTTAAAAGAATTAAATCCTTATATAATAGTGATGTTGATTTTTTTATTGATGACAATATTTCCTTTAAATGCGTAAGTAATCACAGAACAATTACTTTATCTAAAAAAGATTTAAATAATTTAAAATAGTTTCTTGACTTCTTATTATATCCCATTAAATTGAGAGAGTGTTAAATATAAAAAACAACTTAACAAAGAGGTAAATCAAATGACAACACAAAAAATGGTACAATTAAAAAAAACAAAAACACTTTCACCTATTGAAAATGTTAAACTATTCAAAGCATGTGAGCTAAATGACCAAAGAAAGTCATATAATAAGCTATGGATAAATGTAAAAGAGGAAGCACTTGAAATTGTTGAAAATCTTGGTGGTTCAATCATAAACAAATATAAATCTAAATCATATTATATAGAAGTAGCTAAAAAAAATACTACTAGGTTTGATTTAAAATCTTTTAGAGAAAAATACCCACACTTATACGATCAATATATTGTTGAGGGTGAGAGCGTTGAACTTAAAACAAAGATAGTTAAATAATGGATATTGCACTTCATATATTCTTAATATTAATCAGCTTTACAATAGCCTTTTTAGGTGTCGTAGTTTTATTTACTTTTGATACCCAAATTGGCTTTTTGTTGGCACTTGGTGGTATTACATTATCACTGAGAGTTATGAGTAGAACTTAAAAATTCTTGATAATTGGGATTAACACAGACAACCAATTAGCTTGATTAGGGGGCAACAAAGGGAGACTGGAGTTGCCTCTTTTTTTATGTTATTGACTTAATAACATAATGAAAAAACCAGAGAGTAATTTGTGGAAACGCATTAAAAATTTAAAGCTAAAAGGTCAATTATTTCGCATAGAAAGTAATACAATCAATGGAATTCCAGACGTTTATTGGTTGATAGATAAGAAAAGTATTTGGATAGAGCTCAAGTCCAATGATGTCAAGAATTTAGGTTTATCAAAGTATCAAATCAACTGGCATTTAACTCATTACAAAAATGGTGGCGTTTCATTTATCCTGCGAGAGAGCCTCTCGCTGAAAGGTCTCTCAGAATATCAAGTCTTCGTGATTCGTGAGCCGAGAGCCATTGTCCTTGCTTATTCATCTTTAAAATTGATTGACGCTTTAAAATTCTTGACGCAATAACCACGTCTCAAGCCTAATCTCTATTGTGCGTAAACTTTGAGATTGCATGTGGGCTTTTTCCTTTTCCTTATTAACCTTTATACATGCGTAAACTTTGAGATTGCATGTGGGCTTTTTCCTTGCCCCTATTCCCCTTTATATGTGCGTAAACTTTGAGATTGTATGTGGGCTTTTTCCTTGTTCCTATTCCCCTTTATACTATTAGATAAAATAAATTTTATCTAATAGGCCCTGAGCCGTGGACCGTTAAGCCCGGCAGCTGCTTATTAATTTTAAAAATAATTAAAAGATTTGTTGACACTTGAAGCCGTCCCATGTTAATGAGATAGAAACTAACCTAAGGAAAAAATGATACATATAAGTAAAATGACGGGGAAGCTTGAAGGCTTCCAGGCCATCAACACCAACACGGTAACGAATGACTATTGCAATAAACAATACAACAAAAAAGATCCGAATAATATTTGTACCTTTTGTTATTCGCAGGAAATGTTAAAAACGTTTAGGAAAAATATGGCCCCGGCTCTTCAGCGTAACACTGATTTAATCGCTAAGAAGGTGCTGCATCCCGATGCGCTTCCTGTAATCAACAGCGCCTTTTTTAGGTTCAACGCTCACGGTGAATTAATTAATGAAATCAATTTAATTAATTACATAAACATTGCGATTAAAAACCCGCACTGTAATTTTACGCTATGGACTAAACGTTATGATATTATAGCTGCTTACTTTAAAGATCATGAGAAACCTAAAAATTTTATCCTGGTTTATTCAACACCAAAAATAAATCACATCCTGAAGACGGTCCCTAAATACTTTGATAAAACATTTAACACCGTTCATGAGTCATTGCACCAGGACCAGCAAAACTGTACTGGTCAAAAGTGTAAGGATTGCCTGTTATGCTATAAGCTGGACACGGCCACCGTGATAGTTGAGAAGGTGAAGACCTACGGCAAAAAGAAATTTAAAGAAGCGGTTGCATCATGATAGATAATTTTTTGGCTTTTATTGTTAGGGTCTTAATCTTCTATCCTGGTGTAGTGGGCTTAATACTATTATTAATATTCTTAATTTAGAATGATTATAAACTATATGCGTCAACTTGTCATATATAATTATCCCATTAAATCGAATAATTATGGGACTTAACTAACGGAGAATATAAAAATGATTAAAGCAAAAAAACAAACAATTAATATATCATCAAAAACCGGCGATATATTCGTTCAGTATCTAAGAACCTACAAACATTTGAACGCAAAAGGGAAACAAATGGCCGAGGATCAAATGCAACAATTCGGGGCGAATTATGATCAATACGTTTTAAAGGTTTGTAACTGGACGGAAGCGCCCGGAGCACGTAAAGATCAAGATCTAATAGATGCTAAATGGCGCAAGGTTTCCGAGTTAGGTATTTAACTATGATACCATTTAAATATAAGGGCTATGATATAAAGATCAGGGGAACGGTATCCGAGAGGGTAGCCGTTCGAATATCCAACTTTGTAGAAGATCATAATTATATCTTTAGCCTTAGAACTGAACAGGAAAAATTATTCGCTCATCTAGTTAAAAGAATTAAAAGAACGGTTGACGATTTAATAAGACTTAAGCAACAGACGGAAGCACAAGCCTAGAGGCTACCGCCTAGGCCCTAGGGCCTAGGTACCCGATAGAGGTACCAGCCAAAATCCAAAAATCGAAATTTTTACTTTATCATTTTTTTACCGTTTTTTTATAATAGTTTACTTACTTTACCTTTACTTGACATGACAGACAGAAGTAGTAGGTCGCTGTAGAATTAGGGGGTATCTTTTAAGGGGACCCGGGAGTATAGTAAATATAGATGACCGATACAGATTTATTAACTACAGATCAGTTAAGAGAGAGACTCGAAAAAGTGTGGTTAAGACATATAAAATTATGTCAGGACAACTTTCTATATTTTGTAAAAAATGTATGGCCAGATTTTATATGTAGAACTGATGGGGACCCAGATAAGTGGGGCCATCACCAGCATATTGCTCACGAGTTTACTAACATATCAAAAAATAAAAAAGGGAGGCTCATTGTGAATATGCCACCCCGTCATACTAAATCTGAATTTGCATCTATATACTTCCCTGCCTGGATGATTGGAAAGAATCCTAAGATGAAAATTATGCAGGTATCACACAACGCAGAACTTTCTGGAAGATTTGGTGCTAAAGTAAGAAACTTAATTGACAGTGCGGAATATAAACAAATTTTTGGAGATGTTAGGCTAAGAGAAGATAGTAAAGCAAAAGGACGTTGGGAGACTAGTCAAGGTGGAGAATACTTTGCAGCAGGTGTTGGGGGTTCTATCACAGGTCGTGGTGCGGATTTATTGATTATTGATGATCCACACACAGAGCAAGACTCAATGTCAGATTCAGCTATGGAAAGAACTTTTGATTGGTACCTTTCGGGACCCAGACAACGGCTACAACCTGGAGGCTCTATTGTACTTGTAATGACACGATGGGCTGAAGATGATCTTACAGGAAGATTAATAAAATCACAAAATGAACCTAAGTCAGATCAATGGGAAACAATTTCTTTTCCAGCTCTTTTAGGTAGTGAAGAAAATCCGGTGCCCGTGTGGCCTGAATATTGGAACCTGGAGGAATTAGAAAAAGTTAAAGCGTCCATATCCATTAGGAACTGGTCAGCTCAATACATGCAAAATCCTACATCAGAGGAAGGAGCAATTCTTAAAAGAGAATGGTGGCAGCCGTGGACCAAGGATCTTCCTGCTTTAAAACATGTTATTCAATCTTATGATACTGCATTCAGTAAAAAAGAAACTGCCGATTATTCAGCCATTACTACATGGGGAGTATTCACGCCTCACGAATCAGGACCCAATGCTATTATGTTAATTGATGCCATTAGAGGTAAATGGGATTTTCCAGAATTAAAAATGGTAGCCTTAGATCAATACAAGTATTGGCAACCAGAAACAATTATTATAGAAGCTAAAGCTAGTGGACAAAGTTTATTACAAGAACTAAGAAGAATGGGTATTCCTGTTATGGATTATACTCCAGGAAGAGGACAGGATAAACACTCACGGGTCAACGCCTGCGCTCCAATATTTGAATCAGATCAAGTTTACTACCCAAGAGACGAACATTGGGCCCAAGAAGTCATAGAAGAGTGTGCAGCTTTTCCTCATGGAGAACATGACGATTATGTGGACAGCACCACCCAAGCTATGTTAAGATATCGACAAGGTTCTTTTGTAACTACTTATTCTGACGAGGATGAGGTTGAAAGTTATAAAGAACGTAAATACGTATATTATTAATCAAAGGAGATCCTTATGGGAAAATTTAGCAAAAAATTAAAAAATGCGTTACTAGCTGGTACTGCATTATATACTGCATCAAAAATGATGGGTAAAAAAGGAGCACCAACAGGAGCACCTGCATCAGCTAAGTCACCGTCACAAAGACTTGGTAAAGAAGACGTAAGAGATGTGACAGGTGAGGACGGAAAAACAATGACTGGTGGTCCGCTTAAAATAAAAGTTGATAAAGATGCATTACCAAGAGAGATTAAAGCAAAAGCAGATAAAGTAAAATCTTCAAATAAAAAAATAAAAAAAATTGTTATTAAAAGAAGAGATGCTGGAAAACTTTCACCTTTAATGCCTAAAACTAAAAGCCAAGCAGATGCTATGACAAAAAAGAATTCAGGACTTGGTATGTTTGATGGTGCAAAAACAGGTAAGATGATTAGAGCACGTGGTGGTGGAATGGCAACACAAGGAATGAAACCAACTAAACTTTATTAAATTTTAAAATGGCTGAAATTGACAAATCAATTCTTGAGGAAAATGATGTTCCTGAAGAAAAAGATATAGATATTGAATTAGAAGGCGAAGAAGAGCAAACTTTTGAAGAAGTAGCAAGTGAGTCCGAAGAGTTTTATAAAAATATTGCGGAAGATTTATCGGATGACGTTCTTCAAAGAATGTCAAATCAGCTATTAGATGATTATAAAAAAGATAGGGTCTCTAGAAAAGATTGGGAAACTTCTTATACTAATAATTTAGATCTTCTTGGAATCAAACACACAGAAATGACCAGACCTTTTAAAGGCTCTGCATCTGTAACTCATCCACTTCTATCAGAAGCTGTAACTCAATTTCAAGCACAAGCCTATAAAGAATTATTACCATCTCAAGGACCAGTAAGAACTAGAGTTCTTGGGGTGGAAGATAATGAAAAAATTAATCAAGCACAACGTGTTCAAGATTTTATGAACTATATGATTACCGAAGAGATGGAAGAGTACACTCCGGAATTTGATCAGTTGTTATTTTATTTAGCATTAGCGGGATCCGCATTTAAAAAAGTTTACTACGATGAAGTAATGCAAAGAGCAGTATCTAAATTTATTCCAGCAGAAGAATTGGTAGTCCCATATTATGCAAGTGATTTAATGGAATGTGAAAGAATTACTCATGTTATTAAAATGGGAGAAAATGAAATACTTAAAAAACAAGCATCAGGATTTTACAGAGATATAGAGTTAAAACCAACATCAGCAGGCCCTACACAAATTGAAAAAAAATATCAAGAGCTAGAAGGGGTAACACCCTCAACAGATAAACAATATTCATACTCCGTTCTTGAGATGCACGTTGATTGTAATTTAGAAGAGTTTGAAATGCAGAACCCTGAAAAACAAGTTAAGGTTCCTTACATTATTACAATTGATGAAGGCTCTGGAGAAGTTTTATCTATCTACCGTAACTATGACATAATGGATGAGAATAAAAAAAGAAAAGAATATTTTGTACATTTTAAATTTTTACCAGGATTAGGCTTCTATGGCTTTGGCTTAACTCATATGATTGGTGGCTTAAGCAGAACTGCCACTCAAGCATTAAGACAATTATTAGATGCAGGTACATTATCTAACTTACCCGCTGGTTTTAAGTCTAGAGGAATAAGAATTAGAGATGACGACCAACCTTTTCAACCAGGAGAGTTTAGAGATGTAGATGCACCTGGGGGTAATATTAAAGACCAGTTTCAAATTTTACCTTTTAAAGAACCTTCAGCTACACTTTACCAGTTAATGGGCTTTGTTGTTCAAGCAGGACAAAAATTTGCAGCAATTACTAATATGGATACTGGTAATGACTCACAAAATAGATCTGTTGGAACTACCGTTGCAATGTTGGAACGTGGTTCAAGGGTCATGACTGCTATACACAAAAGATGTTACTACTCAATGCGTAGAGAATTTAGACTTTTATCTAAAGTATTTGGTACATACTTACCGCCAATTTATCCTTATGCAGTTTATGGAGCCGATCAAGCAGTAAAAAGAACTGATTTTGATGATAGAGTAGATGTAATCCCTGTTGCTGATCCTAACATTATGAGCATGTCACAAAGAGTAACACTTGCTAACGAAAATTTAAAAATTGCAATGTCAAACCCTCAGATGCACAATTTAAGAGAAGCATATCGTAGAGTATATGAAGCATTAGGTACACAGGACATAGATCAATTGCTTGTCCCACAAGAAAAACCAATACCAAAAGATCCTGCTACAGAAAATATGGAATCATTAATGCAAAAACCATTAAAAGCATTTCCGGATCAAGACCATGATGCTCATATAACAGCTCATGTAGCATTTATGCAAACAAGAATGGTTCAAATTAATCCTCAAGTGTACTCAGCTCTACAAGCACATATCTCGGAGCACGTTTCACTAAAAGCTCAAGGTGAAGTAGGGGCTATGGTTCAAGAAGATCCTAATGTACAACAGATGTTACAACAAGACCCACAAGCTGCACAAATAAGAATGGCCTCTATGATTGCAAGAAGAGTTGCAGAAATAACAACAGAACTTGCTAAGAGTGAATCTATGGGTCAACAAAAAGATCCACTAGTTGCATTAAAAGAAAGAGAACTAGATTTAAAAGCAGTGGACCTTCAAAGAAAAGCAGAGCAAGATATGAATGGTAATGAAATTAGAGAAAATGAAATGGATGAAAAAATTGATTTAGAAAAAATGAAACTAGAAAATAATGAAGATCAAGCAGCAGAGAGAATTAGAATTGCAGAAGAGAAGCTTGAGATTGCTAGACAGAGAAAAAGAAATGAAAACAAAAATTAAAAAATATAATATTGGAGGGGCATCTAAAGTAAATGCTAATGGGTTATCTGGTGGAGTACGATATGGACCACCACCAAAAAGAGGACCTAACTCTCAAGTACCTCCAGTTAAATTACATAAAGGAAGTAAGAAAGAAATAAAATCAGGTTATCATAAAATGCCTGATGGTAGCCTTATGAAAAACAGTGCTCACAAAGGACGTAGATAATGTGGTTTCAAGCTATTAAACTTGCAGTATCTGCAGGGTCAAAAATTTATGCTAATAAACAAAAAACTAAAATGGCAATGTCAGATGCACAGTTAATGCACGCATCTCGTATGGCTTCTGGAGAAGAAGCTTACCAGGGAAAACTTTTAGAGGCCCGTCAGTCAGATTGGAAGGACGAGGCAGTTTTGATAATACTAAGTTTGCCCATAGCAATCCTGGCCTGGGCAGTCGTAAGTGATGATCCAACAGCAATGGATAAAGTAAAATTATTTTTTGAAATGTTTTCAGAATTACCAAAATGGTTTACCAATCTTTGGATTCTTGTCGTGGCAAGTATATATGGAATTAAGGGAACGCAAATATTTAAAGGCGGTAAAAAATGAATTTAGCAAGAGACTTAGAAAAATTAAAGAAAGAAAAACAATTAAAAGAATCTGCAATAGCCCAGCTTAGAAAAAGAAGTAAAGATTCTAATGCTAGACCTAGAGCGGAAAAAAATATCTTATCAACTAATCCGGAAATGCAAAAAATATAATGTTTAAATTTATTAAAAAATTATTTATACCTAAAAGACAATATAAAACTATTAAATCTGTTAAACCAAAAGTTACGCCTATAGATTATTCAACCTTAACTAAAGGTGATTTAAAAAGACTTGTTTCTAAAGGCACTATAAAAAGTATTTACTTTCCATATAAATAGTTTATAAAACCCTAATGATAAAAGGGGACAGCACCGAATATGAGATTATAGAAGAAGCTTGTGATACCTTAGTAAACGATAATTTATTTACTGCAGAAATAGGGGTAAGACAAGGTATTGGTTCTAAAATTATCTTAGATAAATTAAAACATAAAAATCATTGGCACATAGGAATAGATCCCTATGGGGACATTGATTATTTACATTTTGATAATCAAAAAGATACTACTTGGAATGGTAGCTCAAAACCACCTACATATCCTAACTCGATGAAATCAGAGCTAATAAAAGATTTATCTGATTATGATAATTTTAGTTTATTTCAAATGGAAGATGACGAATTTATGAAAAGGTTTAGTGATGGTGTTCCTATATACAAAGATAAAAAAGAAATTAAAAGTAAGTATGATTTAGTATTTTTTGATGGGCCTCACACAACTTTAGCAACCCTTAAAGAAGGTATTTTTTTTGGGGAAAGATCTAGAACTGGAAGTGTTTTTATTTTTGACGATTATCCAGGATATAATATGAATATTATTTTAGAAATTTTAGTTAACAGTTTTGGGTTTATGCTTTTAAAACAAGGTAAAAACAAAATAGCACTTAAAAGAAATTAATGCTTGATTATCATACAAAAGAACAAATAGTTAATGTAATTAATAAATCAATTAAAGATATCAAAGATCATTTGTGCTATGGGGTTGAAACGGTAGAACAATTGATGTATGGTCGAGGCAGACTCAGCGCCTTAGAAACGCTGCTTCAGGATATTAAAAACCTGCAAAAGGAGGATAACGATGGTACAATTGATTAAACCTAAACTTACTGATTTCGGAAACGAAAAAAACAAAGAAGAGGTCAAGTCACAAATTCCAACCGATCCCAAAGGCATCAAAGATTATCTTGAAATTATACCCAACCCCGTAGGATACCGTATGCTAGTTAGACCTTGGTCTGGCCAAGCAAAAACAAAAGGCGGTGTCATATTAGCAGACGAAACTCAGGACAAAATCCAAATGACAACAGTCGTTGGACTAGTTGTAAAACAGGGTGACCTTTGCTATCAGGATAAAGAAAAATTTCCTAAAGGGCCTTGGTGTAAAGAAGGAGAATTTGTTATTTATGGCAGATACTCTGGAAGTAGATTTCAGACTAAATTCGGTGAGCACCGAATACTCAATGATGACGAGATCATAGGAATTATAAGTAAGCCAGAAGATATTCTCCATTTATTTTAAATAAAGGAGAATAAAAATGGCAGAAATAAAAAACTATAGTGCAGAAGCACTTATGGCTAAAGAACATGAGGTAGAATTAGATACCGATAATGTTAAAGAAGAAAATGTTTCAGTAGAAGAAATATCTAAAACAGAAGAAACACCTAACTTAAATGTGGGTGAAGTTGATTTAGGATATACTGATCATTCAAAAAAAGAAAAAGATGAATCAGAAAAACCTGAAATAGAAGTTACAGAAGATAAAGCTGAAGCTCCTGTTGAAGAAAAACCTGAACAAGAAAAACCAAACCTTAATGATTCAAGAAAAGATTATCAAAAAAGAATTGATAAACTTGTCTTTCAAAAAAAAGAAGCTGAAAGAAGAGAACAAGCAGCTCTTGATTTTGCAAAAGGTGTACAAAAGAAATTTGACTCTAATCTCCAAAAGTTAAATTCTACTGACGATCAGTATCTAAAAGAGTTAGATGCTAGAGTAGACGCTCAAAGAGAACAAGTCAAAACGGCTCTACAATCAGCAATCGAGAGTCAAGACGCTTCTCAAATTATGGAAGCTAATGATAAGTTAACCCAACTAGCTGTAGAAAAAGAAAAAGCTAGATTAGAGATAACTCATCGTGCAGAGAAAAAGAAAAACGAAGAAGAAATAAATAAACAACAACAAAACGTACAAGCGCAACCTCAAACAGCGGAAACATCACAACCTACTCCACAAATTACACCTAGAGCCAAGAAATGGGCCGAAGATAATAAGTGGTTTGGTGACGATGAGGTCATGACTAATGCTGCAATTACTATTCACAATAATATTTCTCAAGAGGGTATTGAAGTTGATAGCGATGCGTATTATAATGAAGTTAATTCAAGACTTAAAGGATATTTTCCTGAGAGTTTTGGTAACACTAATGACGAGCCTACAAAAGAGACACCCAAACCCGTTCAAACGGTTGCCTCGGCTGGTCGTAGTCAACAAGGACGCAGAACTGTGAAACTCACCAAATCGCAGGTAGCTATTGCTAAAAGATTAGGGGTGCCACTAGAGGAATACGCTAGATACGTGAAGGAGGATAAATAGTATGAATACAATTAAAAGAACTTCACGGGAGTCAGAGAATAAGGTTTCAAAAGAAGCTAAAAAAGCTTGGACTCCACCATCCAGTTTGGATGCACCACCCGCACCGAACGGTTACGCCCATAGATGGATCCGTACTACCGTTCAAGGTTTTGAAGATACAGCTAATGTATCTAAAAAATTAAGGGAAGGATGGGATTTTGTAAAAGTCGAACAAGTTCAAAACGAGATCGGCAATAACAAATATCCTTTCTATACCGAAGGCAAATACGAGGGGTGTATAGGAATTGGGGGCCTTGTGCTGGCAAGGATACCAGAGGAGATTTTGGTTTCACGTGCTGAGTATTTTGCAAAACTTACTCAAGACAGAATGAACGCTGTGGACAATGATCTTATGAAGGAACAGCACCCGGATATGCCTATCAATATTGATAGACAGTCCAGAGTGACCTTTGGTGGTAGTCGTAAAAAATAATTTTTTTGCAATACCTACCGGGTTATAAAATAAACTGTTAAAAGGAGAACACAACTATGTCAAATCAAGTAGAAAAGTTTGGTCTAAGACCATACAGAAAACTAGATGGAACACCTCTTGTTGGAGCCCAAAACAGGTATACGATTGCTTCAAACTATAACACTGCGATTTTTCAAGGTGATTTAGTTGAGCCCCTAACTACTGGAAATATCCAGAAGCATGGTGCGAATACATCGGATGCTGTTGTGGGTGTTTTTAACGGATGTTTTTACACAGACCCAACTACGCAAAAGCCTACTTACAGTAACTTCTACCCCGGTAGTGTTGCTGCATCTGATATCACAGCGTTTATCGTTGATGATCCAGATGCTGTATTCTTAATGGATGCAGATGCGACTTTTGCTAGAGCAGATTTGTTTAAGAACTATTCTGTTACTAACACAACAGGTGTTACACAAACAGGAATATCAAAAGCACAATTAGATGTTAGTGCCTCAGGCACTACTGCAACTTTTGTTGTGCAAGCAATAGACATTTCACAGGACCCAGAAAATTCTGATACTGGAAGTGCTAATGCTAATATTCTTGTTAGAATCAACAATCACTTCTATAGAAGTGGCACAGGCATATAATAAAGGATAAATAATTATGGCAATATCACGATCCCAACTCGTAAAAGAGTTAGAGCCAGGTTTGAATGCTTTATTCGGCTTGGAGTACAATAGATACGAAAATCAGCATGCTGAAATTTTCGTAACTGAAACATCTGACAGAGCTTTTGAAGAAGAAGTAATGTTAAGCGGTTTCGCTTCTGCACCAACTAAACAAGAGGGTGCTGGAGTAGTTTTTGATCAAGCAGGTGAAACTTTCACAGCTAGATACAATCACGAAACAATCGCTTTAGCATTTGCTATCACTGAAGAAGCAATCGAAGACAACCTATATGACAGATTAGCTGCAAGATACACAAGAGCTCTTGCAAGATCTATGTCAAACACGAAACAAGTTAAGGCAGCGAACGTGCTTAACCAAGCACAATTTGCAGCAGTAACTGGTGGTGACGGTGTTCCGTTAATTTCGAACGCTCACCCACTAGCAACTGGAGGGGTGTTCTCGAACGTCCTAGCAACTGCAGCAGACCTTAACGAAACTTCGTTAGAGCAGTCATTAATCGACATCGCTGGATTCGTAGACGAAAGAGGTCTAAGAATCGCTACTCAAGGTAGAAAAATGATAATTCCAAAAGAATTACAATTTACTGCTGAGAGATTGATGAAGTCCCCAATGAGAACGGGAACTGCCGACAATGACATCAATGCAATCGCTTCAATGGGTATGGTACCAGAAGGGTATTCAGTTAATAATTTCTTAACTGATACTGACTCGTTCTACCTAATGACTGATGTACCTAATGGAATGAAACATTTCGTTAGATCACCAATCAAAACTGCGATTGAAGGTGACTTCGATACTGGTAACGTTAGATTTAAAGCTAGAGAAAGATACTCTTTTGGATTCTCAGATCCTAGAGCAATCTTTGGTAACGGAAACTTACCAACTAGTTAATAGATTATAATACAATTAGTATTACTTAAAGGGGGGCTTTCGAGCCCCCTTTTTTTTGTGTATAATATAATTATCTAGAAAAATATAATTTTGTGGACTGGCTAGACAGACGGTATAGAGACCACAAAATATAACGCTATACAAAGGAGAAATTATTATGGCAAACACTACATTTAGCGGACCGGTAAGATCCTTACATGGATTTGAAATGGCAACTAAAAACCCTACAACAGGAACAGTTACAACTAGATATAGTTCAGGTATGCCTGACTTAACTGGTTTATTGATTGCAGACACAGCAACAGCAACTAACATTACTATCCAAGATGGTATTATAGCAACTGTTAATTATACTGGAGCAGCAGCATGTACATGTACATTACCTGCAGCAATTTCAGGAGCAATATCTGTTTATGTTCAATCTAAAGATACAGCAGGCGGAACTGCAACGTTAACTTTTGATACTCTTGGTACAGATACTTGGCAACTTATTTCTTTAATAGAATCAAGAGCATCAGCAGAAGTAACTTTTGATAAGTCAGTAGCGGGTGAAGGAAAACTAGTTTTCACTCCTGCTAACGCAGCTACAAATCTTTTAACAACAGGAAGCATGATTGCTTTTCAATGTTTTGAAGATGGAGTTTGGACTATCTCTAGTAGATTAGGTGGAGCAGCGGCAGCAACTACTGGTGCTTTCGCATTCGCAGCGTAATAAATAATTAGTGGCTCCCTCGGGAGCCACGAACACAGGAGAATTATGTTTAAAGGTGATATACAAGCTACGAGATCAACTGCTAACGCAGGAGCTACAGCAATCATTGCACAACCAGTAAGATTAAAAGGTATTATAATTTCTAATGATGCCGGCGGAGCTGGTCTTTTAGAATTAACAACTACTTCAAACTCTGGTGATACTTTATTTATTGCTGATGTGCCTAGTGGAGATTTAGTTAACTTTTCTTTTCCAGCTGATGGAATTTTATTTCCCAAAGGAATTTTTTGCAAAACAAAAACAAATATTGCAGCTTATACATTACTAACAGATAAATATTCTGGCCCTAATTTAACAGGGAGTAACGGATAATGGGTGGCTCAAGTTTTTCATCAGACCAGTCGGTCGCACACGCAACCTCTACAGCTCAAATGGTAGCTATAGGCGGCACAGGTAAAACAAACAGAACAAGATTAACTTCTATACAAGGAAAAGGTAACAATGCAAATGGTTCTATCATTTTTAAAAGTGGTGGTGCCTCTGGAACTGTTATTGCTACTTATTTATTTGGTGAAGAAGGTTTAGATATGTACTTACCTGGTAACGGAATTCTATTTCAAGATGGTATTCATGCAACTATTGCCGGAACTGCTGGTGTAACTATTACTTTTACTTAAGGTGAATTTAGATTATTACGCAGATATAATTGAATTAAAAAAAGGTGGCATGCCACCTAGAAATAAAAAAAACTTTAGATCTACTAAAAGTGGTGCAGGTATGACTGCCGCAGGAGTTGCTTCATACAGACGTAAAAATCCAGGAAGTAAATTATCAACTGCAGTTACAGAAGATAAACCAGGCAAAAAAAGATCAGCACGTAGAAAATCATATTGTGCAAGAAGTGCAGGCCAAATGAAGAAGTTCCCTAAAGCTGCAGCAGATCCTAATTCAAGATTAAGACAAGCTAGACGAAGATGGAAGTGTTAGATGGCATATTTAAATGCAGACATACCTCCTATATACTGTAAAATAAGAAAGGAATATTTATATGATCTTAAAAAACATCACGGAGAAAGTGAAGACTGTTGTGTCTTTAGTATTAGCTCTATTACAGACAGGGCTATCTTATTTAACATCATGTTACCAAATGGTGCATGCTTTTGGCGTTTGCCTATATCAGCATTTTTTCAAGAAAAATTTGAAAGAAAAGATGTGCCCGATATGCCGATCGACCAGCTTCAGTTGTGGAATTGTTTTAGTTATTATCCTAGTGTTCACTGCTTTAGTTTTCTAAGAGGTAAAAGAGGTAAATATTATGGTAAAGATAAAAACAATTATCCATTCGAATATCTATTTACAATTGATTGGGCTCATCCGGAAGGTAATATATTGGATACAGAACACTCTGAAATTCCTGCTGAACATAAGTGTGCACATATATTGGAGCTTGATGACGGCAATTATGCAGCTCAGCCTAATAACCGTATTTTGTGGGATGCTCCTAATTACACTGTTGGCAATAGGGTTCCAGACTATTCAGTTCAAAGCACAAAATGGAATGTTGAAAATAAAGACTGGCTTACAGAGGATAGTAACAAAATGTTCTACGAAGTAGAGAAAAATGATTGATAAAATGTTTTATAAAATGTTTGGGGCACTAGACAACCTATTTAATAGTATTCATAATATATTTAAGAAGAAAAAAAAATAAGGATGCCAAATGAATATTGCGGAGCTGCTAAAGAAAAATATAGTGATGATACCTGTGGTTGCTTCTATTTTAGTTGGAACATTTACAGGAATTAGACACGTTGTATCTTTAACTGAAACAATCAATGCAAATAAAAAAGCTATTTTTATAGTAAATGATGTTAATTTAAAAAATCAAATAGATTACATTTCTCAACTAACTTTAAATCAAAATAATTTATTATTAAGAGTTGAAAGAGAAAAAGGTAGTAACGATATTATTCAAGATAAAATAAAAATAATGGAACAAAAAATAAGAGAATTAGATTTAGATTTTAAAAGAATGCTTATGAATAGGACTAACTAACATGGAGTGTGGGTATATGAACTACTATTTTACAGGTTTATTAGTTATAGCTTTTATTATATTAACAGTAATTGTAGCACCAATATGAAAATATCAGAGAACACATCTGTAAGCATGCCGGTCAAGAACATGCTCATGATTATCGCAGCTGCAGTTTCGGGAGTGCTGGCCTACACAGAGATTACAGCTAGACTAACATCATTAGAGACATCAAGAGAACTGTTTCAAGCTGATCTACTCAAAAAAAGCGAGCAGTTACCGACCGATCAGGAACAATTTATGTTAATAGAATCTTTGTTTGGTGACGTAGAAAAATTAATTACAAATCAAGAACAAAATATGACTAATAAAATTAACATAGAGTTTCTTAAATTACAATTAGAAAAAACTTTAAATGATGTAGAACAATTAAAAGATAAAGTAAGGCAGAATGGAAATGGAGATCATTAAATGACAGAAATTGTGGTGGCTCTTTTGATGATTGTCTCAGGAGAAATCAAGGAGCACAGAATACAAGACTCCATGTCTCAATGTTTAAAAGGTAAAAGAATTGCTATGCGTGGTAATAATTCTAAAACCGTAGAATACCATTGCATAAAATCTAAAGCAGAAACAGAAATATATCTTGGTGAAAAATCAATTGTTAAATTAATATTAAAATAATGAATCTTTCTAGAAATTTTACTCTTCAAGAATTAATTAAATCGGATACCGCAATTCGTAAGGGACTCGATAATAATCCCAATGCAGACCAAATTGAAAAATTAAAATTACTTTGCGAGAATATATTACAACCCGTTCGTGATCATTTTGGTAGAGTTAAAGTAACTAGCGGATTTCGTTCACCGGAATTGTGTCAAGCTATCGGCAGCTCAGTTAACAGTCAGCACTGCAAAGCTGAAGCGGCGGATTTTGAATGCGTTGGAATAGATAATGCAGAACTTGCAGATTGGATACATAAGAACCTTAATTGGGACCAATTAATAGTCGAATACTATGTTCCCGGCGAGCCTAATTCAGGGTGGATACACTGCAGCTACATTAGTGAAGAGCCAAGAAAACAATTCTTGCACGCTTACAAAGAAGAGGGTAGAACTAAATACAAACCAATATTAGGAAAAGCAAAGGATTTAAAATAGATGGCAATAACTAGAGGTCAAATACCAGCTCAAATAGAGGGTAAATTAAGAGGTGCTAGAGATGAAAAGAAAAAAAAAGAAAGAGTTAAACTAGCTATTAAAAAGAAAAAACTACCTTTAGCCAAGACATTTACTATATAATTGATTAGTGTTATAATCCTTGCATGACCAAATTATGTGCAAGAGGAAAATCTGCAGCTAAAAGAAAATTTAAAGTATACCCCTCTGCATACGCAAATGCCTACGCATCTAAAATATGTGCAGGTAAAGCAAAAGATCCATCTGGACTAAAAAGAAAAGATTGGGGACCTAAAAAAGCTAATAAAGGATTACTTATGGAAAAAGATTTAGTAGATGTTTCATACTTTGGAGACAAAGCACTGAAGAAATATAAAAAATATAAAAACTCTAAAGAAACTCAATTACATTCTAAAACAAAAAAAAGTGCTCAACAAAAAGCTAAAGATAGAGCTTTAAATGAGATGCTTCAGGAAGAAAATGTCAAACCTAATTTTAATTGTGGTGGCATGGCCCGTGGAACGGGAGCAGCGATTAAAGGCAAAGGTTTCAAAGGCGTATTTTAATGAGTCTTGATAAATGGTTCAAGGAAAAATGGGTAGATATAGGATCACCAAAAAAAGGGGGAGGATATAAAGAATGTGGAAGAAAATCTGCAAGTGGATCAAAAAGAAAATACCCCAAATGCGTGCCTGCTGCAAAAGCAAGCCAAATGACAGACTCACAAAAGCGTTCTGCTGTTGCAAGGAAAAGACAAGCCAGTAATACTGGAGGAAAGCCAAATAATGTTAGTACCTTTACCAAGAGATACTATGGTGGTATGATAGATATTTAAGGAAAATAATTATGTCAAAATTATCAGATAAACTAAAAAAAATGTTTTCAAAAACTAAAGGTGCTAATTATCCTGCGAAATTTGAGCAAACTGCATTTAAAGCTGGACAGAAAACTAGAAGCCTGTTTAAAGGTAAAAAGAAAGCTGATGTTTTTAGCAAGAGTAAAGATTTAGTTACTGCAAGTGCAGCTAAAAAATTAAGAAAGTTAGGAAAACTTTCTAAGGTAGCTAAGTTAGCTAGAATTGCAACTCCAATTGGTTTAGGTACAGTAGCAGCTCAAGCTATATATCAAACTGCTAATCCTTCAAAGGAAGCTAAAGCTAAAATAAAAGCGGCAAAGAAAAAAATGAGTAAAATTACTACAAAACAAGCACACGCTGATCTACTTAAAAATAGTGCTAAAACAGGTAAGATGATGAAAGCTAGTTTGGGTTTATTAGCTATGAGAAAAGCAAAAAAAAAGGGTGCTAAAGGAGTAGAACTTCTTTCACCTGCAGCAATGGCAACAAGATTTTTTAATAAAGGAGGAGATATAATGTTAACAGGGAAACAAAA
>Ga0209383_1000160_pt1 | contig 48999 bp, 45 predicted proteins | sample CoawatmetaG02DNA_FD_187510 | JGI IMG/M metagenome (GOLD analysis project Ga0209383, IMG submission 187510) | Marine microbial communities from the West Antarctic Peninsula - Coastal water metaG029-DNA (SPAdes) (version 2) | ecosystem: Environmental > Aquatic > Marine > Coastal ...
ATGATTTTAGAAGAGGTAAAGAAAGTACACATAAAAAATTTGGGGAATCTACAGCTATCTTAGCTGGAAACTCTTTGCTTACTATCGCTTTTGAAATCTTAACTAGTAATCATTTGAATTTAGACAAAGAAGTAAAAAGTGACTTGGTATTTGCCTTAGCATCTTGTTCAGGACACTTAGGTATTGCTGGAGGCCAGTTTTTGGATTTATCTTTTGAAAGAAAAGCACAGGATGAAAAAACTATTATTCATATGCAAAATAAAAAAACTGGGGAGCTAATGGGGTTTTGCACAGAGGCAGCGGCTATCGTAGCAAAAAAAAATAATGATAGAGAAGAATTAAAAAAAATTGGATTAGATATTGGATTGTTATTTCAAATTGCAGATGATTTATTAGATGTCTATGGAGATCAGAACAAATTAGGTAAGCCCTCTAAACAAGACGATAAAAAAGGCAAGGCTACTTTAATAGCTACTTTTGGACTGGATAAAACAAATGCTCTAGCAAATGAATTACACGATAAGATAAAGCAATCCCTAGAAAAATATGGAACAAAAGCAAATAGACTGTTATCATCAGCAGAGTTTATTTTAAAAAGAGATCATTAATGCCAAATACACCTCTATTAGACACCATTCATTACCCGGCAGATTTAAGAAAGTTAGAAAAAAAACAACTTACTCAATTAGCTTTAGAATTAAGAGAAGAGCTAGTGGACGCTGTTTCTTTTACTGGAGGTCATTTGGGAGCAGGTTTAGGAGTGGTCGAATTAACTATAGCAATCCATTATTTATTTAACACACCTGATGACAGATTGATTTGGGATGTGGGGCATCAAGCATACCCACACAAAATTTTAACTGGAAGAAGAAATAAAATTAGAACTTTAAGACAAGGGGGTGGACTGTCTGGTTTTACGAAAAGAGCTGAGAGTCAATACGACCCTTTCGGTGCCGCACATAGTTCCACTTCTATTTCTGCAGGATTGGGAATGGCAGTTGCTAGAGATTTGGAAGGTAAAAACAATAGTATCATTAGTGTCATAGGAGATGGGGCTATGAGTGCTGGAATGGCTTATGAAGCAATGAATAATGCTGGAGCTATGGATTCTAGATTAATAGTTATTTTAAATGATAATGACATGTCGATTGCGCCGCCCGTTGGAGCTATGAGTTCTTATCTTGCAAAATTATTATCGGGGAAAAAATATATAGGTTTTAGAAATTTCTTTAAAAAAATATCAGATAAGTTTCCTGGAAAATTAAAACAAAGAATAGGACAAGCTGAAGAGTATCTAAGAGGAATGGCAGTAGGAGGAACTTTGTTTGAAGAGATGGGTTTCTTTTATGTAGGATCAGTTGATGGACATAGTTTTGATCAGTTATTACCCGTACTCGAAAATGTTAAAAATTCTACGCATGAAGGCCCTTTTTTAATTCATGCTATCACTCAAAAAGGAAAAGGATATAAGCCTGCAGAAGATTCCAAAGACAAGTACCATGGAGTTACTAAATTTAATGTGGCAACCGGAGAGCAGTCCAAAAGCTCTTCGAACAAACCTTCTTACACCAATGTATTTGGAGAAACCTTAGCTGCCCATGCTCAGCAAGATAATAAAATTCTAGCTGTGACAGGGGCTATGCCTTCTGGAACTGGAATTAATATTTTTCAAAAACAGTTTCCTAAAAGAACTTTTGATGTAGGAATTGCAGAACAGCATGCAGTAACTTTTGCTGCAGGGCTAGCAACAGAAGGATACAAACCTTATGCTGCTATCTATTCTACTTTTTTACAACGTGCCTACGACCAAGTAGTACACGATGTAGCCATTCAAAGTTTACCAGTACGATTTGCAATTGATAGAGCAGGTTTAGTCGGAGCGGACGGACCTACGCATGCAGGATCTTTTGATATTACATATCTTGCAACTCTTCCTAACTTTGTTGTTATGGCTGCTAGTGATGAGGCTGAACTGGTTCGAATGATTAATACTTCCATTGATATTAACGATAGACCTTGCGCTTTTAGATATCCAAGAGGAAATGGAATAGGAATAGAGCTTCCATCCATAGATGAAAAATTAAAAATTGGAAAGGGAAGAGTTGTTCAAGAAGGAACTAACGTTTGTATTTTGAGTTTCGGAACTAGATTAGAAGAATGCAAAATTGCAGCGAAAGAATTAAAAAATAAAGGAATTAGCACTACCATCGTAGATGCTAGATTTGCAAAACCTCTTGATGAAGAGTTGATCATTCGATGCGCTAGAGAACACGAAATGATGATTACTATAGAAGAAGGATCCATTGGTGGATTTGGGTCGCATGTAGCAAATCTATTAGCAGAAAAAGGAATTTTTGACAAAGGTTTAAAATTTAGATCAATGATGTTACCAGATATCTTCATAGATCAAGACACACCTGAAAAAATGTATGATGTTGCAGGTTTAAATTCTAGGCAAATCACTAAAAAAATATTAGACATTTTTTTTGATAAAGATAGCATTAAGATTATTAAATAAAATTTACAATGACTTCATCAGAGAAGCTTAATTTTGATACTATTATTGTGGGTGCTGGAAGTGCAGGGTGTTTATTGGCCAATAGATTATCAGAAGACCCTAATCACAAAGTTTTATTAGTTGAAGCTGGAGGCCAAGATGATTGGATTTGGATTAAAATTCCTGTTGGTTATTTGTTTACTATTGCTAATTCCAGAACTGACTGGTGCTTTAAAACAGAGCCTGATCCTGGACTAAACGGAAGGTCTATTCACTACGCTAGAGGCAAAGTGATAGGAGGGTCATCTTCTATTAATGCTATGATTTATATGCGTGGACAAGAAAGTGATTACCAACAGTGGAGTAAGCTCACAGGAGATAATATTTGGGAATGGAAAAACTCATTAACTACTTTTAAATCAATTGAAAATTATTTTGCAGGAGATAATCAATGGCACGGCAGCAAAGGTGAAATGCGAGTGGAGGAGCCCAGAGTACAATGGCCTATTTTAAATTCGTGGAGAAAAGCAGCAAGCGAACAAGGTATTCCTAGTATTGAAGAGTTTAATAGGGGTAATAATGAGGGTTGTGCTTACTTTCATCAAAACCAAAAAAAAGGAATTCGTTGGTCTATGGCAGATGCTTTTTTAAAACCTATTAAGAACAGAAAGAACTTAACTATCATGATTAACACTCAAGTATTAAAAGTGCTGACAAAGCCTATTAGCAATGAAACAAAAAAAAAATCTAAATATTTAGAACGAGCATGGGCTAATTCTAAATTAGAAACTTATGGATTAGAAATTTTATGCAAAGGAGAAAAAAAAGTAGTTACTGCAACAGATCAGGTTATCCTATCAGCAGGAGCTGTAAGCTCCCCTCACTTACTGCAGGTATCAGGAATAGGACCATCTTCTTTGTTAAATAACATTGGGGTGAAGTCTGTACATGACTTGCCAGGAGTAGGAGAAAATTTACAAGATCATTTGCAAATTAGAACGGTTTATAAAGTATCCAATTGCAAAACAGTGAATAGTTTATATCATAATTTATTCACTAGAATGATGATGGTAATTCAGTATGCTTTATTTAGAACAGGACCAATGACTATGCCACCTTCTACTTTAGGAGCTTTTGCCAAAAGTGATACAAGTCAGAAAAATGCTAATTTAGAATGGCATGTACAACCCTTATCCCTTGATAAATTTGGAGAACCGCTTCATACTTTTGACGCTATCACACCAAGCGTGCTTAATCTTAGACCAACTTCGAGAGGTTGGATACGTGCGGCAACTTCTAATCCTTTGGACTATCCAAAAATTCTATGTAATTATCTATCAACTAAAGAGGATTTAGACATAGCAGTAGATGGCATAAAGATCACTCGCAATATTATGAAAAGCAAATCTTTAGAAAATTTCCAACCAGAAGAAATGCTACCAGGGGTAAGCTTAGAAACAGATAAAGATTTAGAAAATGCTGCTAAAGATTTAGGAACCACTATTTTTCACCCCGTGGGTACCTGTGCTATGGGTAGAGTAAACAGTCAAGGAATTGCAGACGATCCAATGACCGTTCTTGATTCAGAATGTAGGCTGAAAGGGATATCTAAGTTACGAGTTATTGATGCTTCTGCTATGCCAAGCATCACTTCCGGCAACACCAATGCACCTGTTATGTTGATTGCAGAGACAATTGCTAAAAAAATATTAAGATCCAACTAGCTATTAACATACTCTTTTAGGTTGTATTTTTGATTCAAAATAGAATCAAAACGGAATCAAAACAAGAACATTGGATGGTTTATCAATAAAAATTGTGGACAAATGCTCTACATGGATTGAGTAGCACTCCAGATCAATCTAATTGCTGCACATATTAAGAGAAGGTTAAGAACAGTTTTAAAGTAATATTGTCCTTTGCTAATAAGAAATTTCCTTCCAATGTAGGTTCCAAAAAATCCACTAACAATCATAGCTATGACTAGGGGGGCATAAGATGCAAAAGAAAAACCAAATATTCCAAAGACAATACATTTAATCAAATGTTGAAAAGTCATCATAGCCCCATGGGTAGCCACATGACTAACTGGTGGAAGCTTCATGCTTTTAACCACAGCTACCATAATAAAACCAGAAGCACCAAATAACATCGAAATTAAAGAGACTAAAAATCCTATAGGTAATAATAATTTACTTTTAATGATTGGTATTTTTCCAAACACAGACCATAAAATAAAAAAAGCAATTCCAAATTTTAAATAATTAGTAGGAAGATTAGTGAATATAAATCCTCCCATAGTAGAACCGATAAGACAACCTGCCACAAATGGAATGACTGCTTCTTTATTAATTTCTTTAAAAGAAAGACTTGCTTTAAAAAAATTAGAACCAAACTGAATTATTCCATGGATAGGAACTAAATATATAGGAGGAAGTAAGGCTGATAAAAATGCAAGCATCATCAACCCACCACCAATTCCAGCAGCAGCAGAAATGAAAGAGCATAACAAACTAACTGTAACCATTAAAATCGAAGTATAATTACTAATTTCTGCAGGAAGATAAAAAAAATCCATTTTTAAATTTTATTATTCATCTAATTGCTTCCCACAACATAGATATACCCGCAACCACTAATATTATATTTAATACGGTTTGAAAATATACCTTACCTCTGCTGATAAGTAATTTTTTACCAATTACTGTTCCAATAAATCCACTGGCAATCATTCCAATTAGCAACGGAGCGTAAGATATAAATTGAAATCCAAAAAAACCGAAAGCTATTGATTTGAATAAATGTTGAAAAGTAACCATCCCAGCGTGTGTAGCAACATGATCAGTTGGGTTTAATTTCATACTTTTGACAAATGATGCCATAAGCAAACCAGATACACCCAGTAGCATTGCCATAAAAGAAACAACAAAACCAGCTAGCCACAGATATCCATTTTTTACTTTAGGTAATTTTCCAAATACACTGAAGATAATAAACAATCCTATTGCAAGTTTTATATATTGTTCAGGAATATTTGTAAAAATACTTGCTCCTAAAAAAGACCCAACTATAGATCCTATGGCATAAGGTAAAATAGCATCCCGCTTAATATACTTAAATAATAGAACTGCTCTTCCGAAATTTGAACCTAGCTGAATAATGCCATGTACTGGAATTAGGCTAGAAGTTGGAAGCAATGGAGATAAGACAGCTAACATAACAATTCCCCCACCTATGCTAAATGCGGTAGACAAAAAGGACGTAAAAAAACTCAATACAATCATTGATATTGCTACTAAATTTGAAATTCCTTCTGGAAGATAAAAAAAATTCATTAAGAGCTCCATGGATTATTAGGTTTTTTTTTACCACCTATTTTATTAACTCTTATTTTTGCTTTTCGGTTAAAAAACAAAATAGCAATAACTCCAAATATAAATCCTCCTATGTGAGCACCATAAGCAACCCCACCACCTGTTGAAGAAGAGAAGTAAGAGCTAATAAATTGTAAAGCAAACCAAAAACCCAAAACATAAATAGCAGGAATTCTTACAATCTGTGAAAAAAAACCAAGAGGTATTAGCACTAAAACTTTAGCCTTAGGATAATTTACAATATAGGCTCCCAGCACTCCACCAATAGCACCACTAGCCCCCACCATAGGAATTGTGGATTCTGTATCCATATATACTTGCGTTAAGGCTGCAGCTATTCCCGCTAAAATATAAAAAAAAATAAACTTAATAGGACCTAATTCATCCTCAATATTGTCAGCAAAAATCCACATATACAACATATTACCTGCAAGGTGCATAAACCCACCATGCATAAACATAGAAGTAATAAGTGTAAGTTCGGTTGGAATTGCCGACAGCTCTATAGGAAGTTCTGCTTTTCCTGTAAATACTGCTGGAATTATGCCGTAGGAATAAAAAATTCTTCCATTGCTATAAGATGAGGAGGTAACTTCTAAAATGAAAACTAAGACACAAATTCCAATTAGCACATATGTTATAATTGGTTTGTTATGTGTAGGATTATCGTCTTTTAATGGTATCAATTTTTTTCAGATTAACCGCACTGTCCACGATTAAGAAGAAAATGATCCAATAAAACACATGCTAACATAGCCTCCCCAATAGGCACTGCTCGAATACCAACGCAGGGATCATGTCTACCATGAACAGAAATTTTTGTATTTTTTCCAGATTTGTCAATCGTCTCTCTAGTATTTAAGATAGAGGAAGTTGGTTTCACAGCAAAAGAGCAAACAATATCTTGTCCAGAAGAGATACCACCTAAAATTCCACCGGCATTATTAGTTTTAAAATTTACTTTTCCATTTTTATTTCTAATTTCATCAGAATTGGTTTCACCCGTTAGGCTAGCAGAATCCATTCCAGCTCCAATATTGACGGCCTTTACTGCATTGATACTCATCAAGGCTGACGCAATATCCGAATCTAGTTTAGAATAAATCGGAGCACCCAATCCAATGGGAATACCTTTTGCTCTAAGTTCAATTAATGCACCACAAGAACTACCTTGCTTCCGAATATCTAATAGATAATCCTCATAAACTTCTACGATATCTTTATCAGCTGAAAAAAAAGGATTTTTTCTAATTTGTTTTTCATCCCAATTATCAGGGTTGCTCATGATAGGACCTATTTGAGTTACTGCTCCTACAACTCCAAATTTTTTTCCTAACAATTGAGATAATACTTTTTTAGCAATAGCACCTGCTGCTACTCGAGAAGCCGTTTCTCTTGCAGAAGATCTTCCACCGCCTCGGTAATCTCGGATACCGTATTTTTTAAAATAAGTGTAATCGGCATGACCAGGACGAAATTTATTTTTAATATTTCCATAATCTTTTGACTTCATATCTTCATTGTAAATAATCATAGATATAGGAGTCCCCGTTGTTTTGCCTTCGAAGACACCTGATAAAATTTGAACTAAATCACGCTCTTTTCTTTGAGTAGTAAATTTAGATTGCCCTGGTTTTCTTCGGTTTAAGTCCCCCTGTATATCTTTTTCAGATAAAGCAATGTTGGGAGGACAGCCATCCACCACGCAACCTATGGCAGGACCATGAGATTCACCCCAAGTGGTAAATCTAAAAACTTTTCCAAATGTATTAAATGACATATAGGTTATTGTATAAGTTAATTTGACTAAATTATGAACGAAAAATTAGGATTAGATCCAGCTTTTTTAAATGAGGAAAATCCTTACAGTCTCTTCAAGATTTGGATGAAAGATGCAGAAAAGTCTGAAATCAACGACCCTAATGCATTATCTGTTGCAACAGTAGATAGTGCTGGGCAACCAGATAATAGAATGGTTTTACTTAAAGGTTTAACGGAAAATGGTTTTATTTTTTATACCAATTTAGAGAGCAAAAAAGGCAAAGACTTAAAAGCCAACCCCAAGGCTTCAATGTGCTTTCATTGGAAATCTCTTCAAAGACAAGTAAGAATTCAAGGATCTGTTACCTTGGTGGATAACCAAACAGCAGATGAATATTATACTTCGAGAGCTTATGAGAGCAGAATAGGTGCGTGGGCCTCCACTCAATCAGAAGTTATGCAAACCAGAGACGAATTTGAAAAAAAAGTGGAAGAATTTAAAAAGAAATATCCTGACCCAAATAATGTACCAAGACCATCGTATTGGTCTGGTTGGTTACTCAGTCCTTACAAAATAGAATTTTGGATGGATGTAAAGAATCGTCTGCACCAAAGATTATGTTACTCCAAGATTGGTAATACTTGGAATCAAGAAATTTTATATCCTTAATTTTTTTTCATAATAGTTTTTGAGTACACTTTTGAGAGAGGGTGAGTAACATTCTTTAACTGATTAGAATAAATACTGGGCCAAGGCTTAGGACAGCCCCATTTTTTAAATGTAGGAATAAGCTGATGTTTCCAGTTCAAATATCCCTTTGCATCCTGCTTGTTTCCTTTGTGACGGTTAGGAAAAAAATAAGTAGGATCATTAAAATCTTTTTTATTAAACTTTCTAATTAGATGACGTCTGGGAGAGTTCTTGTGCCAAATAGCGGGGTAGCCTAATCGGCGCAACCACAGTAAAGTAAAAATTGCCGAAGTGGCAATTTAAAAAAAAGACTTAATTAATTATTTTCTCTCCAGCTTCTTCTTATAATTTCAGTATTAACTCTTCCTGCCTTTATATTTATTAAACTCTCTTCACCTTCTTTCGCACCCGCAACATTAGCAAATATCCTTCCACCAGATACAACTATTTTAGACAGAATTCCTTGCCCAACATAACGACAACCTAAAACATTATCTGTATTAGTGCTTCCCAAGCCAATGCTTTTAGAGGTTATATTTGTTCCACATTCATCATCTGCTTCGCATATAAATGCTGAACCTATGTTACATAAGTTTGCACTTAAAGTGGGTTGATAAACTGGAAACAATACATTGCCCACGTTAAGCGTGGGTTCATTACTTACTTTTGAAAAATTAGCGAGATGAACCACCCAGCCTATTTCAGAGGAGGTTGGGCAGTTTTCTCCAGGAATGGTCTCGGTTGTTGTTATTGTACATTGGGTCAAATTTGCAGGAACATAAGAGTCAAATTTGTGTCTATAATATGGAAAATCAGGATCTTTAATTCCAAACAAAATATTATCAGTTCCCACTGATTTATCATTAAATCTATGAAAGTCTCCAGTACCTCCAAATAACCAAAAGTTGTTAGTTGTACCACCAATACCAGCTTCTAATGAGTGGTACATTAATCTTTTGTTTATATTATCTGCCTGCGCATCAAAGATTATTTGTGAATCAAATAACCTAACACCTGGTATTGTCATGTTAGTTAAATTAATTTTATGAATTTTTCCTTCAAAATCATTTTGGTAAACTAAAGCACCTCTATAGACGCTTGAAGCTAAAATATCACCATCAGCTTGAATAACAACAGGACTGGCTGGCGCCGCATTTACAATATTATTTCCTGGCTTATCCTGGAGATCAATTACCTTTTCTACTTTACCAGGAAGTATAACACCACCTGTTGTTGGATCTATGGAAGATTCTAAATTTATAACAAATACACTAGAACCATTTTGTGGATTTCCTCCAGAATACCCCGCGCCCATCACAGCTACATAAATGTCATCATATAAATTCAGATCTCCTATAAACTCATTAGACTCATTTGGCATTCTAAAGATTCTTGGACTTGACCAAGTTTCACCTAAAGTTGAGTAGTCATACACACTACCCATCGCACCTGGAATCGGCTTAAAAAGAGGAGAATCTTTATTAATAACAATACTAATGTTATCGTTATTAGCTGATTCTGCATGTCCGCCTTTAGAATATTGCACTTTATCATTAAAGGTTATGTTTGTCTTACCATTGCAGCATGGCGTTATATTTGCACCAGTATAAATTTGGTTATCTTTATAAACCGTAACATCAGCTGCAGTTAGTGTTGTATCTAAAAACCATGATTTGGATTTATAACATTCTTGTCCATGCTGGTCATTAAAGCCACTGACTTCTCTGTCATAACATATTTGAGGATCTGTTTCAGGGTTAGCATCGACAATCCTTGCTTCGTTAGTATCCTTTAATGTAAAACCTCTTGCTGGATATTGGTATTTATTAAAAGTACCAAGATGATCAACGTGGTGTATAAAAGAATTACTTTCATCATTAAAAAAAGAATACAAGTGTAGTGGTTGGTCAGGATTGGTAACATCCAAAACAGAGAAACCATTACCCCCTCGTCCATAAGGTATCATTAAAATAGTGTGCCACTTTTTTCCTCCACCAAGAGGACTTTTAAAAAACATATCATGTACTACTGGAGAACCATCAACTCCATATATTGCGCTACTTCCTCCCTTGTCTGCTTTGTTGTAATTTGAACCTGTCATAGTCGGTAGCATTGAAGCAAGAATTGGTGGAACAAAACCCCACATCTCTTTACCGGTCGTTGCATCTATTGCATGCAACATTCCAGCATTAGATCCTACATAAATTGTAGATTTTCTATTTTTTTTCTGTTCCTTAAATTCTGCATAATTGTGTATATTTCTCCAGTAAGATTCTTGATTTCTATTTGTTGGATTATTATCTGCTTCAGGCGGACCAACCACAAGTAATTCAGAGTGGAAAATTTCTGCCATAGGTTTTGTTAATGTTTCTGACAAATTACAATCTCCATCATAGTCAAACCAATCTTTACCTCGAACAAAACTAATTAAGCCCTTAATGTCATCTAAATTTCCATCATTAACCAAAGCATTAGTGGCACACCTAATTCTATTTACTCCAGGATTGTCTGCATCGACAGTATCTCTATGATAATCTGCAACCTCATACCCAAATAAATCAAAAACTCCTGTGTTTGCCATTATTGTGGAGTTAGCTTCTTTAAAATTATTATAGTCAGTTGTATAATCTGTACCAGGGATTATGCTCCAAATTTTTCTCGAATCTGGATTTGGAATTTGTTGAACCATATTCCAGTTTTTGTCAGATGACTTATCAATGGTCCCATCATTTTTTAATTCGTATCTATATAAATTGCCGCTCCACTGTTCATTTTTTTCAACTTCGAAAGTAGCTTGAAAAAGAGAATTACCGTTTTCTATTCCATCATCATATGGGGCAATAGCTGGAGCGTTATATGCAAATTTTTTGCCAATAATTTCTGTTATTTGTGCCTTTAATTGGGATTTTAGAGATGCAGGAGTAGTTGCTATAATAGATTCTGTTGTTTGTCCTGCTGCAGCTAAGTCATCTAATCTTTGTAAAGAAGTTCCACTTAAACCACCTCCATAAGCCACCGTAAAAGTTTTAATTCCAAAATTATTCCACATAGCATTAATATCTATTAATGCTGCATCGCGATCACTTTCACTAAATCCACCATCTCCAATAATCACAAGGTAAGTATCTTGACAATCTAGATCAGGATTAATGGGCGATTCAGTAGCGTGAGAAAAATATTTAAATGCAATATTTGTTGCATCTTGAGGTTCTGTAGCGCAGCAAGTACCCTCATTTTCAACAATTGCAATTATTTCATCAGCACCCTTATCACTTACTTTTACTCTTAAATTTCCACCATTTTCATTTGGTATTGCTTTACCTGGAGGTGATGTATTGTCCCATCCCGTAAAATCAGCAGGACCTGAAGACCAAACACCCCATCCAAAATTAACATTGGTCGTCAAGCTACTATCAGAAGCTAATGCTTTTATGGCTTGTAAGGCACCGGTCATTCTAGTGCTCGGTAATGGAGACTCATTCCTAAAAATTAGTTGGTTTCCAGAAATAGTAGAAAATGATTTAAGATTTCTATTATTATTTGATGCTGTAAGTACAATTCCTCCACCATGAGTATCAAAAGCTAAGTAATCAGGAGAATAAAAATAGGTGTTGGCCAACGAAGATCTTTTGCCATTAGAATATTCTCCAATACTTCTATCAAGAGCAACAGTACCTCCTGTTATAGTAGTCTTAATAAGCTCATGGTCTTTTTTTAATAAAAATAATTGGCCTTCGTGGAAAGGATCAAATGCCATCCCAACAGTATTCCCAGTATTAGCAAGTAAATTATTAGGACTTTGTAAAACTTCTTCTCTTGCGGCGGCTGGACAAAAAGTACCGGTGTTTGGGTTGCCTTGTTGTTCGAGAACTTTAGAGTAAATTTTTCTATCTGTTCTACTGTAAAAGTAGAGTTTCCCAGATCCTACAACAGATGTGCTCCACTGAGGATTTATTGCTATCTGGCCCAAACGATTAAAGTATATACTGTTTTTAAAGGATTTTTGAGCGTCATCATCACAAATTGTTGTGGCACCTGAGGTAAGATTCCTAGAATATATTTTTGTTCCATCGAATTCTATACTTGCATATATTTGCTCAACATCTTCAGCCGCAAAACCGTTTACGAAAGTTATTGTCCCATTTGAAAAGCTGTAGTCCTGAGGGCTTTGCATTTGGTTCCAATCTCTATCATACATGTAATTAACACCTACAGCGCCAGCAATGGTTTTAGTATTAGTTCCCGGAGTACAATCGTTATTAATCCAGGGCCTACAGAGCCAGTATGTCTGGTCGCCTTTATTTATCACAGAAAGAAGGTGATCATTTTGAATGACATAAGACGTATTTGTAGCCGAACTGAAATCACTAGGAAAATCTGTTCTACCTAAACAAGATCCATCTGTCTTACTAACTTTTATAAAACCTCCACCGCCGCTATAAGATAAGTACAAATCACCATTACTATCTAATTTTATATCTTGAATACCCCACTTAGAACAACTACCCTGTAACGTTGCCTTACCTTTTGTTGCCCATGTTTCGTCTAAAATAAAATCCGTCGATACTTGTGCCTGAGCGGTAGTAGGATATTTGTATTTGTATATTGTTCTTTCGTTGTCGGTTGTAAAAATATTACCATTACCATCGGGAGCAACACCTGAATAAGAACAAGCTCCGTCACCAATGCATGTGGTCATACTTCCAGATTTATCTAGCATAATTAGAATATTAGTAGGAATCTCATTATCGCTACTACCGGGTGGAAGAGATTTGGCTAGCGTATTAACTGTAAAAAGAAAATAGAGAAAAATAAACTTTAGGATGTTTGTAAATATAATTTTCATTTTAATATGTAGTAAAGTTTGACCCTTCTATGAATAGCTCTTCCGCATAATAATTGCCGTGTGGATGTCTTGTGTAAAATATTGTTTTATTTCCCATTCTTAATTTTTCTGAAATTCGTTTGTTTTTTTTATCTGAATCAATTTTTAAAGGATAGTTTTCTTTGACATAGTTAAAAAATAAATTATTATTTTTATTCTTTTTGCTAGCGGTGTTAATTTTTTTAAATATCACGGCAGATAGTTTTTCATCATTAAAGATATATCTAATTTCTACATCTCCCATATTCTGTCCGGGACACACTTCTTTTGCTTTTTGAATAAAATATGCTTGTCTCCATGCATTGGGGTGATCTAAAATAGGATGATTTGATTTAACCTCTGGTTTTATTGGAATTTGAAAGAGGCTGTCCTTTGATGCGCTTTCCCCGAACTTTATACCTAAATTACATTTTGCCTGAGCAGCTATTGCAGCTATCAAATAAATAGCAAAAAATAAAATTATTTTTTTTATCATATTCATCTATTTTGGAAGAATTATTAAGCTTTCAAGAGGTACAATAATTCTTCTTTGATCATTATTATTATCATCATATATGCCGCAAGCATAGATTTTATAGCCAATGCCATCTAAACCACTATCCTTAGCCCTTTTTTTGATGCTTGACCCACTGCCTTGAAATTTTGCATCCCCGATCTGAGTAATAAAGTATTCATAGTAAAAATTTGCCAAAATATCATTTTCACGAATATTTATATTGTTAAATACAAAACTTTCATCTATTTCAGATTCGTTTAAAAATGATCCAAGATTTATACTTTGCGCTCCAATTGGTGCTCCAAATGTATTAATGATTCTAAAGTTAGTCCTTGTTATATTTGAAAAACTATTGAAGCATCTATTTCCTAGAGCTGTAGTGGATACATAATTTAGACCAGCGTAGTTTAAATCCATTAATTGATCCCAATTAGTAGTTTCATTTCTTGGAAGGTTAGCATTTGCAATAACTCTCACTCCATTCGCATCAAAAGGTCCTTGGAATTGATTTAATAAAAACGATTCTCCGGCTCTAATACCTATTTCTCCTGCATAAAAAGTCTGTAAATAGTTATCAGATAGGTCATTGCTTCTGTGATCCTCAGATGAAATAAAAATTAAAGATCCACCAAGTAAGGACATGGTTAATAAAAGCACTAATGACAATACTAGTGCAAATCCTTTTTCGTCTTTATTGTTTTTTATATTTTTTTTCATCTTGCTATCGCTAAATTTCTCAATGAAACAGTTGCAGTGGCACTATTTCTTAAAAAACGATCTGTGAAAATTCTATTGTTATCTTCGTGCAAAGAAATAACAGTTTGTTCTCGGTCATTTACGAAGACAGGTTTGCCAGAACGTAAAGCTACTAATAATTCTACTGATTTAATATTATTCATTTCTATCAGTGTAGTTGGTGCTGGGGTGATAACAGTACCGGTAGAAGTCATGGGAATAATTTCAAACATATCTACATAGTCAGCGACTGTAGAAGCAGGGTATGTTTCATTGTCATTCATTGATACTTCAAAATCTTGCGCGCCAGTATTCCAAACTTCTTTTCTTTTTGTAATTCTATTTGAGTTTATTGCATTTCCTGTTCCTCTATCGATTATATTAGATGGGACAGTAGTATAAGTAATTCTATATTTTTGATACGTGATTAGAGGGGGGTTTTGGTTTTCATCTACTCTTTTGTTACCATAAATGATTGAAATTGAGTCACAGCATCCAACATTTCTTGTAATAGAAATTGGTAGATGTGTATCATCGACTATAATTCCATCTCCATAATATTTAAACCCTGCCAGGCGAATATCTTTTGATATCATCTCAATGACTTCACGACTAGTTCGACTAAAAGTTGCCTTATCTATCACTTGGCCATAGGTTTTGTTTACTGCAGAATAAGTTGCATACATCCCGCCCATCATTATTGAGGTAATTACAATTGTTATTAAAATTTCAACAAGAGTTACTCCTAAAATATTTTTATTTTTTTTTTTCATTCACTTGTCGCAAAGTAAAGAACTTGTCTTTTTCTTCCATTATTTACAGTAACTACTACACGTCCTATTAAGAGACGATCAAATACTGTTGCATTAACATTTTCACATCCAACAGAACATATTTCGTATGTACTTATAATTTTTTGATCATTTGCTTGACATCTTAAATTTGAAGCAACTCCCTCGTCGTCTCCTCCTATGTTAGAAGTAGATGAAAGCATGTAGTCCCATTTCGATATTTTATTATCGTTATTATCTGCACCGTTAAAACCCCTTTGATTTACTGTTACACAATCTGCTTTTGTAATAGTATTATTGCCAGCTCCGGCCCTGCTTACAATTGAGTCAGCCAGCGTTAGTCCATCTACTTCCGTATTGCTAGAAGCAATTATATCTTCTGCAATTGAACCTACTATATAATTCACTTTAGTTCTTTCAGCAGATGTGCTCATTGAATTTGATGAAAAACTAATCATTTGAAAAATAGCAATAAACCCAATACCTACTATGGCAGTTGCTATAAGAGATTCTAAAATACTTACTCCTGAAATTTCGTACCTCTTTTTATTGTCGTTGCCATCTTTCATTGCTCACTCCCCTTTTATTTAAAACTAAATATTTTGATTTTATTATTAAACCAAATCTTTCCCATTCTACTTTATAGGCAGAGCCAATCTCATTGCCACCCCTTAATATAGCTGCTTCAATAAGATCTGGGTCGTTATTACCAGAACACATAATAAAACTACATATAACAATATTTCCATTAACGGCTATTCCATTAGCATCCAATTGGCTGGCTGTTAATGATCCTGTATTTTTAAATAAAGACCCATTTTTGGAAAAACAAACTCTTCCTATTGCAAAAATATCTAAATCAACATTTTCAATCATATGAGAATCTATTACTTGAGGATCCCAGTCATTCGCATCTTGCCCTGCACAATCAAAAGTAGCTCTGCTTGGATCTTGATTTAATTTAGTAGAAAAAACATCCTTTCTCATTCCTCTTAAATTTATAATGGAATTTTGTGGATCAATCTCAATTTGAATATAAGGGTAGTTACCCTTTTTAACTGCAGTTGCCCCTTGACTAAATAAACTTGCTATTTGTTCTGCTTGGCTATTAGTTCGTTTGTCTTGTTGCCATAAATTAAAATTAGGAAATGAAACAGCTGTCACTATTCCAATAACAACAAGAACAACAAGTATCTCTATAAGAGAAAATCCTTTAGTTTTCTTTTCCGGCACTAGCATCTATTTTACCTGCTGCAACTAATTGTTCTAGTGATTTTATCATTGTAATCATTCCATCAGCAACTGAAGTTTGCATTATACTTGGAATTTGATGAATTTTTGCTTCTCGAATTAAATTTTGTATTGGAGGAGTACACTTCATAATTTCAAAAGCACCTACTCGTCCTTGACCATCTTTTGTTTTTAGCAATCGCTGGGTAACAACCATTTTTAAAGAAGTGGAAAGCTGTGCTCGTATTTGCTCTTGTTGATCTGGAGGAAAAACATCTATGATTCGATTGATAGTTGCTGGAGCACCGCTTGTATGAAGAGTTCCAAAAACTAAATGTCCTGTTTCAGCAGCTGTAAGTGCAAGACTAACAGTTTCTAAATCTCTCATCTCTCCAACAAGAATAATATCTGGGTCTTCTCGTAGTGCTGCTTTAATAGCGGTTGCAAAGCTAATAGTTTGTTTACCAATTTCTCGGTGTGATATAATACTTTTATTATCTTTGTGAATAAATTCCACAGGATCTTCCACGGTAATAATATTTGAAGTGCGAGTTTTGTTAATTTCATTAACAATAGCAGCCAAGGTTGTGGATTTTCCAGAACCTGTTGGCCCTGTAATTAAAACTAAACCTTTGTGCATGCCAATGATATCAAAAAGAGGTTGGGGCAAGTTAAAGTCATGCATGTCAGGAATTTTACTTTCAACTCTTCGAAGCACAGCAGCTGCTCCATGAATTGTTTTGTAAAAGTTCGCTCTAAATCTTAAGCCACTCAACATTACAGATGTATCTAATTCGTGAGTATTTTTAAATTTTTCAATTTCTTTTTCATTACAATTCATTGCTATTAAATCTTGCAAATCTTGTTCTTTTATATCCACGTCTTTGACCATGATAATTTCTCCGGTCTGTCTGTAAGCCATGAAAGAACCAGCCCTTAGATGAAAATCTGAGATTTTAGTGTTATTTTTTGCTAATTCTTCTAATTTTTCAAACATTTTTATTTCCTTACATAATTTTAATTATTACTATCAAAGAAATATAGAATTACCATAAATATTGCTTATAGTATCGAAATGGTTATTAGATTACCGTGTACAACCCATAAGTTTAATTAAAAGCAAAACAGTTTTAGCAAATATAGAGTTAATGAAAAAATTTTTTCAAGGTTTACTTAGGAAAAAAGACCTAAGTCTAAATGATAATGTTTCTGGCACTCCCCAGAAAGAGCAGACCAATTCAAAAAAAACAATTAATTATTTTTCCAAAATTAAATCTATAATAGAAAGTAAGATTACATCAAAGCTAGGAAAGTCCTCCGCTGCACTCGAGGAAATTATTGGAGTTGATATTACAGAGCAAGAAATACGATTAGCTCAGCTAATGTCAAATAAAAATAATGACTGGGTGTTGGAGAACTTTTTTGTTACTCCTCTTCAATTACCAGAAGGGAAAAAAATATTAGATAATGAAGATTTGGTTGCCGATACTCTCAAAGGTGCATTAGAAAAATCAAAAATTAATGTAAGTAATGTTGCCTTGGCAATTCCCGTAACAAACGCAATTATTCGAGTAGTAGAGGCCCCATTAATGACTGATGATGAAATAGCAAATGCTATTGAGACCAATTCTTTATGGGAAAATTTAATACAGCTTACCGATAGTTTAGATGACTATTCAGTTTTCCACCAGATTATTTCAAGAAACAATGAAACAAATAAAATGGATATTTTGTTTGTTGCTTCAAAACTGGAAGATGTCAAATCTTATACTGATATAATTAAAAAAGCTGGTTTGAACCCAGTAATTATTGATGTGAAATGTTTTTCTATAAAAGCTGCCTTAGACCAAATTAATCAGTTAGGTAAAGTAGAAAGTGACTTAACTACTGTTCTAGAGTTTGGAATAGATGAAAATTATTTAATGATTTTATTAGATAACAATCCTATCATTACTGATATTTTTTTAAGAGCTCAAGATAAAGAAATCTTAAACAATCCAAGCAGTAGTCAAGATGATTTAGAAAACTTAGTTAATAGGTATGTATCCCAGATTAAGCAGGCAATTACAGATTTTGAGACAAAGTATGAAAAAAGAATTAGAAACATTAAGGTAATTTCCAGCCTAGAGCAGGCGGATCATTTTTTAGGCATGTTTAGAAAAAATCTTTCTAATGTTGGAGTTAGTTTATTAGACCCTTTTGAACAGATTAAAATTCCTGAACATTTAAAAGAAGCAATTCAAAGCAATAATCGCTCCTCTTATTCTGCAGTTTTAGGTTTAGCTTTTAGAAAGCTAGATGTATTTGGATATTATAAATTTGTAACAGCAGTAAAAAATATTAATTTATTGCCAGACAGAACAAGCATGATCAAACAAAAAAAAATGAAAGCTATTTCTGGCTTTGCATTCAAGGGCTTTGCTGGTGCAGTAATAGCTGTCTATTTGTTGTTATTTGGTTTGGCGTTTTGGAATATTTTTTCCTACGGAGAAAAAATCAAAAACTACTCTTCAGTTGTAAGTGAGTTTAAAAAAGTTTCTAAGCAAAAAGCCATAGCATCCAAAGAGCTAGGTTTAATGAAGAAATCTATTCAGTTAAGTAAATCAATTAAGTCTAATAAGCAGGTTAGTTATAGAATACTAGCGCAAATAGCATCTTCTGTTCCGGCTCGTGTTTATTTTGATTCTATTACTTATGATGGAGGAACTAATATATTTATTAAAGGGTCAGCCTCATCAGATCAGGATATTTTAAAATTAATAGAAAATTTAAACCAAAAGTCTTTAATCACGCAAGCTTCTCTTGGAAATATGAATTTACCAAAAGGTGGAAAAGCCGGAGCAGCAAAACTTAAAGGTTTTACAATTTTTTGCAAAGTAAAAAAGGGGATTAACTAATATGGATTTAAAAAATATCAACCTTGATAGTATTAAGAATATTAATCTTGAAGACCTTAAGGGTAAAATACAATCAATAGATAAAAACACTTTAATTAAAATTGGAGCAGGATTTGTAGCAATAGTTATTTTTCTGATTATTTATTATGGAATTGTTAATCCCATTGCTGAAAAAAGAAAAAAAACTTTTGAAGATATGAATGTCAAAGTAGCAAGTATTAAAAAAATAAAATCAGAGATAATTCGAATAAATAAAAATATTAAAAAAAACAAACCCGAGTTTGAAAAGTATTCTACACTTTTTCATAGTAAGGAAGAAGTGGAGGGTCTATACCAAACTATTAGTCAATATGCTTTAGCCAGTGGTCTTGTTATTACTAAAATTCAAAAGCAAGATCCTATTCCAGTTATGAGAGCTGGAAAATCTGTGAAGAAAAAAAGAAGAAGTCCAAGAAATTCCAAAAAATTAGATAAATCTAAAGTTTCATATTACACAATCCCAGTTGAGTTTGAAATAAAAGGAAATTTTCTAGGGTATATTAAGTTTAAAAAATCTATGTCGGATTCTATTAAAATGATGAACTTTGATAAAGAGATCATTTCCTTGGTAAAAGGTGACTCAAATGGTGCAGTTATTGCAACTGGAATATTAACAGTGGTAGGGTTGCCAAATGAATTTTAATAAAATTTTATATTTTGCCTTTGTCCTTACTGGTCTAGTAGCGGGTATGGTTTTTGCGGAAGAAAAAAATACTAAACAAATTAGTCCAGAAGAAAACTTACCTCTCAACAACCCCTTTGCTGGATCTGCTGGAATTTCATCTTCCACATCGTCTGCAATTAATACGGCGGATGTGAATAACCAATCACCTTCAAAACTATCTGATTATACACTGTCTGGAATTATAACCACTTCTAAACAGACAATTAAAAGTGGATATATTTCTTTAATCAACAAATCTGGAAATTATAGAATATTATCTATGAATGAATCTTTAAATGAAGACTTAAGCTTAATTGACATTACAAATAAAGGGGCGGTTTTTAGAAGAGTTTCTGACAAAAAAGAGTTTCTGTTAAATTTTAGAGGACAGGTGAAAGAAAGATGATGAATAATAAATTTTTCAAGCTATTTATAATTTTATCGTTGAGCTTAGTTCTGTCCAATTGCGCTAATGTAAAAAAGAAGAATAGAACTTTTGTAATCAAAAATGACAAAAAACTAATCACAGAGGACATGCGCGCCACTAAAAAAAAGGATGTTGAGGAAACTGTATCCTTAGGTCCTAAGCCAGTGCAAGGCAATACTAAAAAATTAAACAAAAGAAAGAAAATTACTTCATCTATTACTAAAAATTATTTGTTAATACCTAAAGAATATACTTATTTAAAGCAGCCCATTTCTATGAAGTTTTCTAACTTAGACTTTAAGGAAACAATTAAATTAATGGCTGAAATAGGAAAGATTAATATTCTGGTAGGGGATGAGGTCGCTGGATCAATTAGTGCAGAACTAGTCAATGTACCATGGGACAAAGCTTTTAATGCAATTCTAGATATGAAAAACTTTGCAGCGGACATTGATGTATCATCTAACTTAATCAGAATCCATGCTCCTGCAACATTGACCGCGCAGGAGAGTTACAAGTCTCAAAGAGCAAGCGCCGTTAAGAAAAAAGTGGAGCTGGAAGATTCAATTACACCTATTGTTTCGGAAATATTTAGACTTTATTACATAAGTCCAGCTCAAGCAAAAAAAACCTTAGCGGAATTATACCCTACTGCCATTAAAATTACAGAAGAGAGCACAACTAGATCTATTATTGTTCGAGGAAAACAAGTTAATTTGGATCAGGTAGAAAAAGTTATTAGAGAAATTGACGTAAGAACAAAACAAGTTTTGATTGAAGCTTTTATTGTAGAGGCTAGTTCTGATTTTGATAAAAAGCTAGGAGTGAGACTTGGTGGTTATTACACTAAAGAAGGAAAAATTGTTGGAGGTGTAGCGGGTACAAATTCTACAGGCAGTAATGTGACCACGAACTCTTTGGCAGCAGCAGGAGATATGGGTACTTCAGACGATAGTTTAACAAATTTTGCAGCGGCTGGTGCAACTAGTGGAATTGGTTTGCTTAAAAAAACAACAACAGGAGTGTTGAAAACAGAAATTACAGCCTTAGAAGCTTTAGGTTTAGCCAAGACCATTTCTAATCCAAAAGTATTTACATTAGATAATACTTTAGCAACCATTTCTCAAGGACAGCAAGTACCTTACCAAACAACGGTAGATGGCACCACTTCTACTGCTTTTAAAGATGCAACCTTAAAACTTTCCATTACTCCAAGTATTATAGGAGATGGAAATGTTTTGTTGGATATATCGGTTAATAACGATACTCCTGGCACTGCAGCATTAGGAGCCGTTCCACCAATTAATAGTTTGCAGATCGTAACCAAATTGCTAATTGCTGATGGAGATATTGTGGTTATTGGTGGTATTAAGAAAAATCAATTAGGAAGAACAATAAACCAAACTCCAGGCATAGGAGATGTACCTGTAATTGGAAACTTATTTAAAGGAAAAGCTGATTTAGATTATTTAGATGAACTATTAATCTTTATAGCGCCAAGAGTTTTATAATGCTTAAAATTAGCAGAGAGAGTGAAATCAATCTAATTAACATGATGATTGATCATGATATTATTGCAGTAACAGACCTTGCTAAAATAAAAGAAATTACAGACTCTGCTGAAGGGGAAAAAACTCAAATTGAAGCTGTTTTTGAACTTAACCTGACAGATGAAAATAAGATACTTGATGTTTTAGTTAAAGAGCAGCAATTATCTGTAGCAGATCTTTCATCAATTTCATTAGATGAGAATATTAAGAAGATACTTCCAACTAGCTACATAAATCAGAATTTTATCGCTCCGTTTAAACTTGATGATAATACTTTGCACATAGCGATTCCAGACACCTCTAAATTAGGACTAATGAGAAACTTAAAAATAATTGCTAAAAAAGATATTGAATTACATGCAGCAAAAATTTCTCACATATCTGATTTTATAAATCGTTTAGCGGGAGAAGGAGAGGTTACAAATTCTAGTATGGCTCAAGAATCTAAAGAAAAAACCAAAACATTTGACAGTGATATGGATGATATTGGTGAAGTGTTGAGCGAAAAACCCGAAGAAGAAATCGAAGCACTTGAAAACGAATCGGAAGTTATCAAGTTTAGTACTGCAGTGGTTGGGGAGGCTATCAAAACAGGAGTTAGTGATATTCATATTGAACCATACAGATTTAGTTCTAGAGTTCGATACCGTGTAGACGGAATTTTATCAGAACAAACAAAATTCAATAAGTTTCTTCATGATAATTATGGAGCTGTAGTTACTCGTTTTAAAATTATGGGTAAATTAGATATTTCAGAGCGAAGAGTTCCTCAAGATGGAGCTATTCCATTTAAGATAGATGGGAAAGTAGTCGATTTACGTTTATCCATTCTACCTACAGCATCAAATGAAAGAATAGTAATGCGAGTTCTAAATAAAGATGCAGGTGATATTAGCTTAGAACAATTAAATTTTGATCCCAATGATCTAAAAATATTAAGAAAAGCAATTCACGGAACTCAAGGACTAGTTTTAGTGACTGGACCTACAGGATCAGGAAAAACAACTACCTTATATAGTATTCTTAAAGAGGTAAGCAAACCTCATTTGAATATTTTAACAGCAGAAGATCCAGTGGAATATGAGTTAGATGGAGTAGGGCAAGTACAGGTAAAAGAAGATATTGGTTTTAGTTTCTCCGTAGCTCTTCGTTCTTTTCTGCGACAAGATCCAGAAATAATTTTAGTAGGAGAGATGCGTGATAAAGAAACAGTGGACATAGGATTGAAGGCTGCATTAACAGGTCACTTAGTGTTCAGTACTTTGCATACAAATGACGCTCCTAGCACTATTACTCGTTTACAGAACATGGGAACTCCAGATTATTTAATTAGTGCTGCTACTACATTAGTCATGGGACAGCGTTTAGCTAGAAAAAATTGTACCGAATGCAGAACGCCTGATGAAGATGTAACACCAGTCGTGTTAACTCAGTTTGGGTTTACCGCAGAGCAAGCAAGCAGAGCTAAAGCTTCAAAAGGAAAAGGCTGTGATAAATGTAAAGATTCTGGATACAAAGGAAGAATGGGAATTTACGAAATTTTAAATGTGACTAAAGCTATCAAGGAAGCAATTCTTGCCGGAGCTACCACCCCTGAATTAAAAGAGATAGCTATAAAAGAAGGATTCCGTACCATGCAAGACATGGCAAGAGACATGATTCTTTCTGGAGATTTAAACTTTAGGGAATACGAAAGAGTATTAAACGTTTAAAACATTAGCTTATGGAATTTTTTACATATAAAGGCATTTCTCAAGGCAAGTATGTAGATGGAGATATCGAGGCTTTAAATATTCAAGAAGCTACATTTAAACTTAAAGATAAAAAAATAATCATTACCACGCTTACTAAATCAAAAAAAAAACTATCTAACGAAGATGAGAATAAAAAAGTAGCTAAGAAAAAATCATCACTTAACAAAGGATTTTTTAAAAAAAAGATTACACCTCAGGATGTAGTTATCTTTTCAAAACAGTTTGCAACGATGATTAAAGCTGGTCTACCTATCTTAAGTGTTTTAACTATGCTGCGTGACCAATTAGAGAATCCTAGTTTAGTTGAAATTATTGAGGATATAAGAAAAAGCTTAGAAGGAGGTGTGACGCTATCAACTTGTTTTAATAAATATCCAGAAGTTTTTGATAATGTATATGTAAATCTAATTAAAGCTGGAGAGGCTAGTGGTAAGCTAGATATATTCCTTTTAAAGTTAGTAGATTCTCTTGAAAAAAAGGAAAAAATTAAGAAAAAAATTAAAGGCGCCCTAATGTATCCCGGTGTTATGTTTAGTGTTGCGATTATTGTAACAATATTTATGTTAATAAAAGTGGTTCCAGTGTTTGCTGACATGTATGGAGGAATGGGAATTGCCCTACCTGCACCTACAGAAATCATTTTAAATGCTAGTGATTTTCTCAGAGGCACTGGTGGATTAATATCGCTTGCTGTTACAACTTGCATTTATTTTACTTTTAAGTATCTCACAACCAAGAATGAAAAAATTAGATATAAATGGCACGGTATAGTTTTGAAAATGCCAGTTTTTGGGGAAATGATATCAAAATCTTTACTGGCCAGAATAGCTTTGATCATGGGTAACTTAAGTGCAGCAGGAGTAAACCTTTTAGAAAGTTTAGAAATAGCAAAATCAGTAAGTAATAATGATGTTGTCACCAAAGCTCTTGAGAATGTAAAAAAGGGAGTTTTTTCGGGGGATACTTTAACTAAACTTTTTTTAAAAGAACCAACTTTTCCATCAACCTTTAGTCAGCTTATTTCAGTCGGAGAGCAGACAGGTAGCCTCGATGAAATGTTTACGGCTGTCTCTAATTATTATGAAGAAGAGTTTGATACATCTGTAGATAATATGTCAGCATTAATTGAACCTATTATGATTGTTTTTATGGGAATCATGATCGGTGGTCTGATGATTGCTATGTATGCACCAATCTTTAACGTTGGCGCTATTGTTGGTTAGCGAATATATTTGGTCAATACTAAATGATTAACCCACTCTGAATTATCTTCAGAGATAAATTCTACCTTATCCATTATTTGTTTTATAAAATAAACACCTAAGCCCCCAGGTCTCACATTGCCTAATTCTCTCGATTTAACTTTTTCAGGATCTGTCTTTGTTCCTTTGTCAAATAAATCAATTTGAATTTTATCTTGTCCTTTTGTGATTTTTATTTTTAACTTTTCATCGCAGAATTTTGTATGATAAGCATGTTTCAAAATATTTTGAGCAGCTTCTGCAATAGCTAATATTATCTCTTCTTGCTGATTTAAAATTTCTTCCGTATTAATTTTAACAAAAGTTTCTCTGGAAAAATTTCTTATTAATTTTAAACTTTGAGAATTTATTAAAAAATCTTTATGAAATATTAAATCCAATTTCTTAACCGATATTTAAAACTAACTCTAGTTTTGCCATCATGATTACCTTAAGAACACTTTTGCTAACTTCTTTTAAGACGACTTTGGTTCCGTTTTTTGCACCTTTTTGGTGACTTTCAATTAAAATAGATATGCCGGAAGAGTCCATATAAGATACGTCTTTAAGATTTAAATGAAGTTCTTGCACACCTTCTACCATCTGATTGGCTATGAATTCTTTTGCTTGATCCGCAACATCCAAATCCACCTCACCACTTAAAAAAACAGTGTTAATGCCATCTATTTGCTCTAATTTTGTTTCCATATTTGAATCTATAGACAATATTGAGCAACATTGAAACGTAAATAATATTAATTAATTAATTTACGTTGTAAAAATATACTTTTAATACTAATATTTGTTCATAATTTAATTTTTTAAGGAGTGTTTCTAAAATGGATAATAATAAAAATACAAAAGGTTTTACACTAATTGAATTACTAGTGGTTGTTGCAATCATTGGTATTCTAGCGTCTGTAGGTGTGGTTGCTTACAATGGCTATACCGCTTCAGCTCAAAGAGGAGCAGCAAACTCTAATCATAATTCTGTAGTAAAATATATACAAGCAGAAGATCAAAAATGTAATTTGGAACCATGGGCATTTATATTTCCTAACCGTACTCCAGCTCAGGTATTATCTGCAAATAATGCAATGGCGTGTGGTGGAAGAACAGGAGCCGAAGTTATAGCCGCTGCTGTAGCCGCGCAGGATTTAGCCAATGGTGCTAGAATGAATAATCCTTACGACAATCAAACCAACGCTGTTAGTGCGGGTGCCGTGCCTGGTGCCGGGGGTTGTAATGCCGCAAATGATGGTAACACTTTTTTGAGTGCCAATGCTAATACAGTAACGGTAGCGACTTGTATTGATGCTCAGGCTTCAGATCCGGTAGTTGCTACATTTCAAGTAGGCTAAAAAATTTTACATGTCCACAACCAAAGGTTTTACCTTAATTGAGCTTTTGGTTGTGGTCGGTATCTTGGGTATCATAAGCGCTATAGGTGTCGTCAGTTACACAGGATATGTAGAAAGCGCTAGAAGAAGTTCCGCAGAAAATACCATTTTACAAGTCACCCTTGCTCAAACCGAATTTTTTTCCACTGTTTCAACTTTTTATTTCACTGATCCAGGACAAAACAACTGTGTTCCAGACCTTGCATCGTCTGACCTAATTGAACAAAATTTATTAGGAGGATCTAATGTTATCGGTGCTAACAATGCTGATTTTCAACTTTGTATAGATGAAGATGCCAATGATGCAAATTTTTATAAAGTTGTTGCTACATCAGCGGCAAGTGCATGCATTATCACATGGACTAATGCAACTGGCAATGTAAGAGATCCAAATACGTGTTAAAAATTCAATTGACGCTACAATGAATTTTGAAAGAATTAAAGAATTTACAAAATTTTTTTCTCTTACTAACAAAACTTTAAAGCTTAAAATTTCACTAAGCTGTAGTTTGATTTGGATTGTAGTAGTTGGATATTTAACTTGGTGGAATGGTCTAAGTAGTCGAGCATTAGATAAGAGCTTTCAATGGGATGAGTGGTTTTGGTTTGGGATCATTCCAGCTACAATTCCTTATTTTTTCTATTTTGTTTGGAAGATTAGAGAAGATGAAAAACTAACTTCAAATAAAAATTTCCAAAAAAATGTAACTATTGATAGCACGGATGAGGCTAAAAAAAATTTAGCAAAGGCAGTCCAGATTTTAAAAAATTTAGAAAAAAAAGAATTAGAAGAAAAAAATAAAGCAGCTCTTGAAATGGAGGCTAAAGCAAAAGCAGAAAAAGAAGTAGAAGAGATAATAAAAGCAGAGGAGCAAACTAGATTAGCTAAAGAGATAGAAGCTAAAGCTCAAATAGAGGAAAAGTTAAAGGAAGAAAAAAAAGTTAAATTACTGAGAGAGGCAGAGGTAGAGGCCATAATCGCCAGACAAACAGAAATTAATGCTAAAGAAAAAGCAGAAGAGCAAGCTAGAATTGACAAGGAAATGAAAGCCAAAGCTAAAGCAGAGCAAGAAGAAGCAGAAGCCAAAGCTAAAGTAGAGCAAGAAAAAGCAGAAGCCAAAGCTAAAGCAGAGCAAGAAAAAGCAGAAGCCAAAGCTAAGGCAGAACAGAAAGAAAAAGAACTGGCTAGATTAGTAAAGGAAGCAGAAGCCAAAGCTAAAGCAGAGCAGGAGGCGGTCCAGCAGGCTAAGGAAATTAAAGAAGCTGAAGTTGAAGCAAAAGTAAAAGATAAAGCAGAAGAACAATTAAAGATTGCCAAAAAAGCTGAAGAGCAGGCTTTGAAGCTTAAACAGTCAATGGAACAAAAAGAAAAAGAAAGAAAAATTAAAAGAGATAGAGAAGAAGCTGAACTTCAAGCTCAAAATGAGGTTGAGGAAAAAGCAAAGTTGTTAAAAAAAGCAGAGGAAGAATCTAAGATTAAAATTCAAAAGGATGCGGAAGAAGCACTTAAGATTTTTAAGGAAAAAGAAAAAAAAGATTTAGCCATCAAAGAAGCTAGAGAAAGAGAGAAAAAAGCTATGGCACTACGATTAGCGAAAGAAATGGAAGAAAAAGAAAAAAACAATAGTTCAAAAGAATCAAAAATTGAACCAGCTCTGCAGGGTAGCAATCAAAGAATTGATATTGCTGCTGAGATAAGGAAAAATTTAGCAAAAATAAAATAAAAAATTTTCAATAGAGATTAAATATTTGTTGGTTTTATATGCTGTCAATGACCAGCATGGTTATGTCATCCTTTTGAATTTTTTCTAATTGCACAATGTCATCTACTATAGCTTTTAATCTATTGTTTATAAGATTTAAATTATGTTTTTGGATATATGTCTGAAGTCCTTCAGAGCCTAACATTTCTCCATCAGCATTTTTAATTTCTGTAATACCGTCAGTAAAAATATAAATAGAACTTTCTTTAAATGGAATTACCGTTTCTTTATAGTTGATTTCTTCATCTACTCCTAACGGAGGATTCGAAATAATAAAACTTTCAAAATCTTTTTTTTTTGAATAAATTAAAGGAGGTTCGTGACCAGCGTTAGAAAGGCACAGTTCATTTTTATTACTATCATAAATTCCAACAAGCATAGTCACAAACATGCCTCTCGAAATTGTTTCACATATTTCTTTGTTCAATAAATTTAGTATGCGCGCAGGAGAAAAAATATTTTTACTTAAATAGGTATATAGACTTGAAGCTTTCGACATTAATAAAGAAGATTTAATTCCTTTGCCAGAAACATCAGCAACGCCAAATCCATACAGACCATTTCCGAGGTCTGAAAAATTATAAAAGTCCCCAGAAATAATTTTTGCTGGAATATTAATGCCAGAGATATGTGCGATACGATCACTATCTTGCGTTAATAAAGATTTTTGTATTTCTCCTACAATCTCAATTTCTTTTTGTGTTTTATTTTTTTCAATCATTTCATCAGCCATTTTTGCATTCTTAATGGCCAAGGCAGCGGGCATAGAAAGAATTTCTAATAATTTCCTATCCTCTTCTTCAAAAAGACGGTTTTCATTTTTTTTATTCATACATTGTATAATTCCTATACATTCTGATCTCACGAGTAGAGGTGCACATAGAATTGAGACTGTATTAAAATTAGTTTTACTATCCAGCTCAAAATAAAATTCTTTTATTTCCCTAGTATCTTTTGAAACATCCCCAACTCTAATGCACTTTCCAAGCTTCATGGCCTTTGTTACCACCCCTTGGGCTAAGGGTATTTCCATCAATTCTAAGTTAGACTGATTTGTAGAAGCAATGCATTCTAGTTTTTTTTGATTAATCAAATAAACATTTGAGGCCTCTGCATTTATTTTTTTTGTAATTACTTCTAAAGCATTATTGAGCGTTTCAGTAAGATCAAGAGATACAGTAAACTCATGATTCATTTGAGTTATAATGGATAAATTTTCTTTTATTTCATCTTTTTCTTTTTTTTCACTACTGTTTTGTAAAAAAAATTTAAACATGTTAGTTTCAATTATATAATAATTCTGTTATTTTTCTAATAGTATGGAAATTGTAGTATATACACCTAACCTATATTTGAGCATACAAGATGCAATTGTTTTTATCCAGTTATGCTTAAATGACATTATTCATATAGCATCTCAAATTAAAATCTAAAAAGTGGAATATCTTATATTAGGATTATTAGGACTATCCTGGGGAAGCTTTGCTAATGTTTGTATTTATCGCTTACCAAAAGATAAAAAAGGGTTTATTTTAGGCAGATCTTTCTGTCCAAGCTGCAAAAAAAAAATTAAATGGTTTGACAATATCCCTTTAATTTCTTTTTTATTGCTTTCTGCAAAATGTCGTTTCTGTAAAAAAAAAATTAGTTCTCAATATTTTTATGTAGAAGCATTTACAGCTTTTTTGTTTATTTTATTTTTTTATTTTTTTGGAATCTCTTTCACAACTTTATTTTTGATTATACTTAGCGTGTTTGCTATCATTATTTTTTTTATTGATTTTAAGCATTTTATTATTCCAAATGAATTAACCTTTTCTTTAATGTTCTTAAGTTTGTTAAAATTATTAGATTCAAATTTAAATCTAGTAATTTTTTCTAATTTTCAAGATTCAATGATTGGAGGTATTGCTGGTTATCTTTTGGTATTCTTTATTGTTCAATTCTATAGAAAAGTACGAAAAAAAGAAGGAATGGGAATGGGTGATGCTAAGTTATTATCAGCGATTGGTTTTTGGTTTGGATGGTACAGCATTCCTTTTATTATGTTCATTTCTTCTGCTATCGCTTTGGTTACTGTAGTTCCATCGTTAATTCAAAAATCTAAAAAATTAGATTCTATTATTCCTTTCGGTCCGTTTATCATCTTGGGAACTGTTTTATTTCTAGTTATTTCGAATTATACCAATTTAATAAAATAAAATTTTATTATCTTTAAATTGAAATACCAAGACAGGTAACATCGTCTCTTAATTGTCTATTATCTTCAGTTAAAATTTTTGTTACATGTTCAATAATTACTTTAGGATTAGAAGATTTAATTTTTTTAATTTCCTTCTCAAGTCCAGGAACTGTCAATTCGACTTTATTGTCAATATAGCCTTCTGTTACTCCATCCGTATAAATAAGAATTGTCTTATCTTGAATATTTATTGTTTTAATTTCAAAATAATTATCATCCTCAACAGACATGACTCCCAGTGGAGGGACGGTAGATTCTACGTATTCAAAATTAAGTTTTTTATCAAGAATCATAATGGGTTCATGACCTAAATTAATATACTCCATCATCTTTGTTTTAATATTAATTTTACCGATTACTGCAGTGATAAACATTCCTTGATAAGAAGAGTCGTTAACCTGATTGTTGATGTATCTTGCTGTAGTAGCTACAGATGCATTCATTTTAGTCAAAGATCTGAAAACAGAAGCTGCATTAGCCATAAGTATTCCAGCCTTAATACCTTTCCCAGAAACATCCGCTAACGTGAAATAAATTTCATGATCGTTTGCGAGGTAATAATCATAATAGTCTCCCGAAACATCTTTAGCAGGAGTATTTTTCGCAAATATGTATTGTTCAACTTTTTTATCTTTGGGAAATAATTTTTTTTGTACTTCACCCGCAATTTCTCTTTCTTTTTTTAAAACCATTTGTTTCTTGTCATTTTCAATAGCTAATGTGCTTTCGTCTAGATATCGAAAATAGAGAGAAATCATAAATATTAAACTTCCCGCAACTAAATTGAATAATGAGTCTACATAAATATTGAATTGAAAAAATATCATACTCATAGCGCTAATAACAAAAATAAACGAACCAAAAAAAACGATACTCCATTTAGGTTTGATCTTCATTGGAACAAAAATGAATAAAAGAATGCTAATAATTAGAATAATATTTTCTATTCCTTTAGTAATTAAATTTTGGGTAATAAAATCTTTTTGCAGTATGTTATTGATAATATGGGCATGCACTTCTACTCCAGGAACTACTTTTCCATTAGCAATTTTAACAATATCATGGATTCCTTGAGCCGAGGCACCAATTAAAATAATTTTATTTTTAATTTTTTTTGGATCAAATTTATTTTCCAAAAGGTCTACAGCAGAGATGTAGTTATCTTTGTTAAATTTTTTAAATTTAATATTATAAATACCATTTTGATCAGTGATAAATTCATTTTTTCTAGTTCTGATTTTTTCAATTCCATTTTTTCCGACTTCGATCAGTAAATTTTTCTGATTATTGGATACACGAATAGCTTCCATACTTAATGAAGGCCAGATTTGCTTGTCTATCGTAAGAAGCATCGGTACTGATCGTATCACTCCATCCAAGCCAGGAAGGAGGGAGACAGAGCCAATACCTTTTGCTTCTTTATTGATACTTTCTAGAGACGTAATTTTTTCAGAAAAATTATAAAGATATTTTTTTGCGTCTTCTCCCTTGTTGATAATTCTTAATTTAGGCTTAGATTTATTGGCACGTAGAGGCTTTTGTATTTCTCCCACAACGGGTAATACAATTTTTGATTTTTGAATACTTTCTATAAAAATTTTATTTGTATTTATTATTTTGAGAGCTGGAATGCTGGGGTTGTTTTTCTTTAAATCATTAAAAAGTTTTTGAGGGTTTTGATTATCTTTCTCGCTAAAAAAAATATCTACCGCAATAACCTTAGCTTCATTCTCGGTCAAGATATTAAACATTTTTGCAAAAATATCTCGTCTCCATGGAAACTGTCCGATTTTAGATAAACTTTTTTCATCAATATCTATAATGGTTACACTTTTTACTTCTCCTTTTACTAGACTCGATTGATAAAAATCATAATTTATGTGGGATAATTTTTGAACAAAAGTAGGATTTAGTAGTTTTAATAATAAAAAAATGACAGATATTATTCCAAGCCAAAAAAGTTTATTTTTTATCATACTTTCATTAGTATATATGCTAGCTTCTCTTAAATAAAATGTTAATTGACGGAGTATTTATCTACTAAACTAGAAGTTCTTCAAATTTATATGGAGTTGGTTTTGAAAAAATTTTTTTCTTTTTTATTTTTTTTTATATTTTTAATTGCAAACCGTGGTTGGTCTGAGATCACTTTTCAAGATGTCTTGGAAAACCCTTCTGATTTAGATTTGAATTTACAATATGCAAGAGAGCAGGAGCAAGTGGGAAAATACAAAAATACCATTGCATCGTTAGAACGACTAAACATGCTATATCCTGTTAATACAGATATTAAAATCTATCTACTATCTATTTTATTGAAAATGGACTCAGTAGCAAAGCTACAGCTCACAATAAATACTATGCTGCAAGATCCAAATACCACTCAAGAGGCAAGGCAGTACATAGAGGAACTTGTAAAAACAATTGAACAAGAGCAAGCCAAAACAAAAACAAAAAGTAAATGGTTTGCCTATGCAGATTTAAGTTATACACATACTGACAATTCAAATACTGAGGGCAAATCAAAGACAGGTAAATTTCAACAGCATAATCCAGAAACTGGGACAGATGTGCAGGTAGATTTTACAGATGAAACCGTTATGTATGATAAATCATTTTCACGTGCTGGCTCTATCACTGTTGGAAAAAATATAGATTCGACTTCTGCTTTTAGCATAACGAGCGGAATCACTTCTAATACGCAAAACAAGGGAGATAAAGCAGTAAATGATTTAACTTCTGTTTCGTTAAGTTATTCTAAGATTTTAGGTAAGCATTATATCTTACCTTATATCTATTATAGTAGACCTAACTATAGAAACGATACAGAAGATCAGGCCACAAAAGGAGTAGGTCTTAGCAATAATTATATTATTAACAATAACAACACTGCTAGTTACGGTTTAAGCTACGCTAACACTTCGATTGATGCAACATCAAGACATACAACAAAGAGTCCTCCAGACCTAGGCAACAATGCGACATACACTGGAAGCGTTGGATATAATTATACTTTTTCTAAAATTAATTTAATTAGCTCAACACTTTCCTATACAAATAGAAATGCAACAGCTAATCACTTTAGCTATTCTGGACCTGGCCTAAATATGAACTACACAAGAGTTTTTTCTTTTGGAAATTTGAAGATTGGTAGAAATTTTTACAAAAATGCCTACGATGAAAAAGATATTTTTTTTAACACAACTAGAGACAGAACAGACAGAACTAGAATTTCTACAGCTCAATTGACAGGTAAGTTTACTCAAGTCTTACCTTTTTTTAAAAAAATAGATCCAAAGGGTCAGTTATACTATAATGTTAAATATACAGAAACAGATACAAGCTCCACAATGACCAACTATGATGCTATAAGAAAAAATACAAGTTTTAATATAATTAAAAGGTTTTCATTGCATGAGTAAATTTAAAATTATTATAACAACTTTTTTAATCTTGGCTTATTCAGCTAATTATTCTTTTGCAAAAGATATGATCGGGGTAATAGCTGCTGGAATAGGATCTATTACTAATCAAAATAACGAAAAACTTATCACAGGATCAAAAATTTATTTTGGAGATAGTATTGTTGTAAAAGCACAATCAAGCGCACAAATACTCTTAATGGATGAAACTACCTTAACCTTAGGAGAAAAGTCAGAATTTACTATTGATGAATTTGTTTACAATCCAAAAACTAAGGTAGGAAAAATTATATCTAATATTAAAATAGGAACAGTGAAAGTTATTACAGGAGAAATTAGCAAACAGAATCCAGACAATCTAAAAGTAAACATGCCAACAGGTACCATTGGAGCAAGAGGAACGGAATTTGCAGTTGTTGCAGAATCGAACAAAAAAGCCATCGTAGTGCTTCTTGGTCCTGGACCCAATAATGAGTTGGGCATGATTCCTGGAAATCTTACACTTTCAGATGGAGTGAATAGTGTGAACATTGTTCGTCCAGGATACCAATCGGTAGTATTTAAATGAAAATTTATAAATATATAAAAATTTGCACTTTATTCTTTTTAGTAAGCACTTACTCTTATTCTGAAATTTCACCAAGTGTACCTACTACAAGTTTGCAGAATCTAGCAAGTTCAATTAGCTACACCTCTACTGTTCCAGTGACTGCGGCTGGACGACAGGCTATTCAAAACATTGCTGCTAGTAAAGTTGATACAAAACAATTAATATCAATAGTCCAGCAAGATGCCAAAGCATTAGGGCTAAAAATAAATGTGGAAGGTCTTGAAAGAATTGTGTCAGGAGGTGTTGGAAACAGTGGAGCAGATGAAGATTATAAAGTAGAAGCAGCAGAAAAATATAAAGGCAGGGCGGAATTAAAACCTACATTAGGCACTTACAAGTATGACTCAGGTTTAATGAATCTTTCAAGAAATACTGATTATAGTTCTGATACAGCTCGTACAGTTGGCGGTGTTGCAGTCAAGCAAATTTTTCATACAGGTGCTTCATCTCAGCAAGCTCGAATAAAAGTTTACATCGATTTTAAAAACAAAGTCCAATGGGGAGAGTTACATACTAGAGTGAGATTAAAAAATGATACACGCCAAAAAAGAAATACTATTTCAGCGGCACCAAGCGCAGTAACTTCCATTCCTATTGATAGGCAAATGCAATATGGGGTTCGAACGAGTGGAAATGGATCGGTGCCAACAGATGGAGTTGATGCTGATCAATTTTTTCCTCAAGGCAAGCATACAATAAATAGTTTAAAGCTAGAAAATGGAAATTTAGCTGGTGGATACGAATTCGATAGTGACTATGTTGATATGAAACGAATTTTTAGTCATGGTGGTACTATTAGCGCAGGAAGTGATACAAACGCCAATGGTTCTGTATTAATGCAAGCTCATTTTAAAACAGCAACAGCAGGTGGAGCAGGATCACTTACTGCCTCAATGGAAGCGGCAGGTATCGCACCAAATACAAATGATCCAGATAGTGATGGTTCCGCAAACTCGAATGATGACGTATGGCGAGATAGCATCGTACGCTTTGATGCTACTAAAATAGTCAAAGCCAAAAAACATAGATAATACTAATCTTTTTAAGCAAATAGGTAGTTCAGTCACACCTACGCAATTAATGTAATTGTATTGACGAACTAAATTTTTATTACTATATAAACGTTAATGTCCTTTAAAAATAACTTCTCTTTAAAAACTATACTTACTTTATTGATAACGTTGTTTTTAATTCCAGTTTCTTTGGCTGATGTTTCGCCTATCAAAAATAATATTAAAAACTCATTTAATAATAAAATTAATTCTAAAATTAATGCTGCGACCGCCGCCGCATCTGATAAAATTTCAACTTTTGCAAAAGAAAATTTTGAGAATATTAAGTATTTAGATTTTAGCATTCAAGGTCAAGAAGAGTTGAAACCCACATTCAGTATTATGAGCGTTAACGAAATTTTAAAAATAAATTCAGGAACTGTTTTTAATCAATCAAGTTTCAATAATCATGACGGAGATCAGACGATTAATATTGGTTTTGGAACTAGAAAGCTAATTAGTGATAATAAAGTATTACTAGGATCAAACATTTTTTATGATCATCAGTTTAACAATAGCCATAAACGAGTGGGGGCAGGAGTAGAAGCAGTCTCTAGTGTCTTTGATGTAAGAGGAAATTATTATAATGCAATCAGTGACAGAAAAAATGTCGAAGAAGGTGGAATCGAACGAGCTTTAGATGGTTGGGATACACAAGTAGATTATCATCTTCCGATCAAATATGATGTTAGTGTTTTTCTAAATGCTTTTGAATTTGAAAATCCAGAAAATGGTAGTGACTATAAAGAAACAGGAAACAAAATGGGATTAAATGCAAAGATTGGATACTTTTTAGTTGAGGCTGGATATGTAAATGACAATCAAGAAAACAGTAATTATTTTGGAAACGTTAAGTTTGTAATTGATATGGGAGAAGATAAAATTAAAAAATCTAAAAATTTTTTAGAATATGCGGATGTAAGCGATAAATTGTATCAACCCGTAAAACGTGAAAACAAAATCCGACTAGTAAAAATCTCTGCCTCTGGAGTAGTTGCGGGAGGATTTTAATTATGAAACATAAGCTAACTACTTTTCTTTTTTGCTTCTTTGTTACTATCACTAGTTTAATAATGACCACCTCATCCAGTAAGGCTGAAGTTGCAAGATGTGATACCATTGGTGGTAAAATTGTAATTGGACAGCTAGACGATACCCCGGTAAGATGGGGTACTAGCGGAGCTTATAATAAAGACTCTTGTTCAAGAGAACCTCTGTATTACAAAATAGTTTTATATTCAGCTAAGCTTTGTACCGAAGACCCATATACAGCATATAATACCGTTCCAGACTTCTCTAGTTGCATAGCAACTTTATTAGATAAGCAAAAAGAAGTGGAGCTTCAGCCAGGTCTAGAAGTACCTATTTTAGATGGAGATATCTTGATTCCTTCTGGTATTTATAAATATGCGGCAGTCATTTTAAGTAATCATATAGGAATTAAGCATTATGAACAATTTGTCGATGCAAGTGGTAATGATATTGATGTATCAGGATTAGGTGCTGGCACTGCATATACTGAAGGAGAATATTGTTTTACAGTAAATAAAACCACAACATATACTGGTACAGATGGAACTGGGAATAGTGGCCATGGAGCAACTCCTCATGTTGCAAGTGATGGTACGAGCAGAGCTTACATTGCTTTAAATGACAGTCAGGACCCAACAAAAATGGCAGTAAAATGTAAATCAGGTTCTATACCTACAGCTTCGGATGGTTATGCTTACTCTTTTGAAATTATTGATTCTCTTGATAAGCGAGGAGCTGAGGCAGATAGTGATTCGTGTGATGATGATAGTAATTGCAATTCAACATTTGGTACAGGAGATTTCATTACTCGAGCAGGTTTATTAGATGATGTAGGAATTGATATTGAAGGAGATGCTCGTTTTAATTTACTTCAAAATAACAACGCAATATCAACTGATAGAGCAGATGCTAAAAAAATTGCTTATATGATGAATTTAGCAACTCCTATAAAAATCACTGAACAAACTGCTTCTTTTAAAATGGAATTTAGTACTTCAGCTTCTGTTTCTGTAGATTTTACCTTTTCAGACGGTGGAAATACAGGAGGAGATAATGTTAAACTTCTAAAAATGGGCGCAGATCCTTTCCATATAAAATTTTTCACTAAACAAAAGCGTCGCGGAAGATTAAGAAACTGGCGTTAAGCTCATAATTATCGAGAATTTGCCAATAAGATTATAAATCAAGTCGATTTTAGAATATAAAAAAATATAATATGCAAATAACGCATATTATTTTCCTTATTTTCATGCAATAATTAATGTTATGAAAGATGATGAAACAGTAAAAGTGTATTGGCAACCCGGCTGTTCAAGCTGTTTAAAAACGAAAGAGTTTTTAATGGATAATGGCATCCCATTTAAATCAGTAAATGTTTTGGAAGATAAAACAGGATTTGAGGATCTTCAAAAGTTTGGAGTAAAAATGGTTCCAATTGTTGCTAAAGGAGATGCTTGGGCTAACGGAGCTGTGTTTAGAGATGTAGCTAATGTTGCTGGTTTCGATTACCAAGCTCATAAAATGCTTGAACCATTAGTTATGAAAGAAAAAATTTTACAAATTAACTCATCTGCCTCAAATTTTTTGAAACAGATACCTGACAAAGAGCTTGATACTTTATTACCTGGTCGCCCAAGATCTTATAGGCAATTAGTTTATCATATTTTTAATATTCAAGACGTTTTTTTGAAAAGAGTAGAAGATAATGCTCCTTACACATATGAATCACTACTCTCAATATTGCCAAAAGAAATGAAAACAAAAAATGATCTTGAAGATTATGGTGTAAAAGTTGAAAAAAGATTTTCTAATTGGTGGGATAGGTCAGGTATTAGCACAGATTTCAAGCAACCGGGCAATGTTTATTATGGTGAAGTAATTTTGCATGAAGTTTTAGAACGAACAGCGTGGCACAGTGGACAGCATGTAAGGCAGGTAGCTTTAATGTTAAAGGAGAAGCTAAATATAGAGCCTAAGCCTCCATTAAATGAAAAAATTTTTGATGGTTTACCAATGCCGAAAAATATTTGGGATAACGAAAGATCATTTTCAGAAAAATCCTATTCAGGACAGGCTTTATCAAGCGTCGAAGATTTCAAAAACTTATAGTCCATAAAAATCACTTTAAATTTAAACTAATATGTAAGTAATATGACTGTTGACGAATATAATTTTTATTGTAAAAAGGGTCTGTGAAGTTAACATTCAGAATTTTTTTATTACTTTTTATATTTCCAGCAATAGGTAATGCGGATCTCAAAACTAATGCATTAAACAAAGCATCTTCCTTAGTTAATTCTAAAACAACAACAGCCGTAGGTAATTTTTTAAACGAACATTTTCCAACTTCAGAATTTTCTTTAAACTCTGGATTGACAGACAAAGTGAGAGGTGGAGTTCTGGTAGTTCGTCCTTTATCTGATCCTAGCAACATTACTAACACTATCTTTACACAAGGTAGTCTTTACTTTTCTGATGAAGGAAGAAAAACTCTTAACCTAGGTTTGGGAGATAGATTTTTAACTCTTGATAACAAATTGCTTTTAGGAGCAAATATATTTTATGATCATGAGTTTCCTTACGATCATGGAAGAACTAGCTTGGGTCTAGAAGCAAAATCTAGTGTAGGAGAAATTAATTACAATAAATATTTTAGAAGTACTTCTTGGAAAAAAGGAAAAGGGGATGTTCAAGAGAAAGCATTGGATGGACAAGACTTTGAAATTGGTGCCCCACTTCCATATTTGCCGTGGGCAAAAATTTATTCTCGTAAATTTTATTACGAAGCAGGAGATGGTATAGACGATCTAAAAGGAGATGATTTAAAATTATTAGCTGAACTTCCTTACGGAATTGGTGTTGAAATAGGAAAAAGAAGCTATAGCTCCGATGGACAAGAAGATGAAGAATTTATTAATATCACTTGGTCTACAAGTGTTGGAAAAAATAAAGATTTAAGCTTATTTGAACTAGTAAGTGATGAAGCTTACCAACTAACAACTGTTGAAGATAAGCGATATGACAAAGTTAGAAGAGAGAATTTAATTGTTAAACAAAGAAGCGGTGAATTAAGCATAGAAGGATTTTAATATATGAAATATAATTTTATTAATAAGTGCATTTTATTTTTCTTCTTTCTTTTTATTTCAACTGCTATTCTTAGCACCACAGTATCAGCTGAAGATGCAACTAGAAATTCTGCATGTGCAACTACAGGTGCAACCACCGACATACATAATGCTAACGCAAGTGGATCAGATAATGACCAATGCGAAACACAACCAGATAGTCAAGTAATCACAATTCATAAAATAAGTCTTTGCACTTCTTCTCCTACCGCTCCTACTGCAAGTTCTATTATAGATAGAAGCATGTGTTCTGAATATTTTTCAAATGATGCAGGGGCCACTGCTACAATAGTAAAAGGTGTTGCAAATGGCGTCACAGGAACTATCACCGATATTCCTAGCGGGAACTATACTCATGCCTTAGTAGAGATGGGAACTTCCTTTACTTACACATCCACTTTTAATTTCTCTGCAAATGCAACCGATACTGACGGGAATAATGCCTCAACTACTTGCGTTACGAAAGCATCAAGTTTTAGTCCTAAATACAATCTTTCCGATGTTACTAATCTTGCAAAATCAAATATTACTTGTGCAGATCAAGCTGCTATACCAACAACAATTGTCATAAGTGCGTTAGACTTTGATGGCACCAGTACTTGTAAAATGGCTTTGGACTATGTAGGAACCAACTCCACAGTACCTGCTTTTTTAGTTAAATCTGATGGAAAATTAGCTGCAACAAGCTGCAATGCAACATCGGCTAATTCAGGCCATAGAGTTGTAGGATTTTTACCAATCGATATAAAATGGGTCCAAGGAGCTGGTCAAAAAATAAAAATTAAATACAATAATAGTCGTGGTGTTGAGATTCAATGGACTGGTACAAATTCAATAAACAGAATTCAAATTGCTTTTTTTGATTTTACTATAACCTCTAGAGCTCCAAGAAAAAGAAGCTGGAGATAGCTCTTTTCATTTTTAATTATTAAATTTATAATTAATTAGATAAATGGAATGTTTCTTAAGACCTTCACGTAAAAGAAGTTAGAGACTAACCTTTTTAATAATGATTTAATTTTTAATTTTGTGAAAAAAATAATTTTAATACTACTTGCAATTTTATTTTCCTCAAATGTGACCGCAAAACATTGGGAAAGAAATGGAACTCAAAATTTAGATTTAAATAAAAATTGTTCAAAAAAAAGATCAATTTTAAAAGCAATGCCAAAAGTAATACCTGGCGGAGAAATTGTTAAATTAAATTCATATACTGCATTTAGCCAAAGATTCGTAATGAATGGTGCTTACAAAAAAAATCCAGTTCAAATTTTCGGTTACTTAATTTTACCCAAAGGAACAGACAAAGTTCCAATTATTATTCATTCTCATGGTAGTGGTGGGCCAGAATCATTCGTTTACAATCATTGGATAAAAGACCTAACTGAAAATTTATTAAATTTGGGAATAGGTACAATGATGCTTGATAACTTTTGTAGCAGAGGTGCAAAAAATACCTATAAAGATCAGTCTAAAGTACCTGCGATTGCTGCAACAATAGACACAATGATGGCATTTAAATTTTTAAAAAGCCATCCAAGATCAAATGGCAAGTTAGGATTTACTGGACATTCAAGAGGTGGTTTGAATGGACTTCTATCTGTAGAAACAAAAATTACATCTGTATTCTTAAACAATAAAGAAGGCTTTGATGCTGTTCTTGCTGAAGCGGCAGAGTGTAAAATGTCTGGATTATTTTTAAAACCAGAATTAACAACTAATACTAAATTACTTTATGTCCATGGAGACGCAGACAATTGGACGTTAGCAAAACCTTGTGAAGAATATGTTAAATCTATCAAAGCAAAAAAAGGACAAATTGAAATAGATATTAAAGATGGTTGGTATCACGATTGGCATGCAGGTCATAAACCAAAAAGACATAGAAGAGCCATGGTATTTCATAGATGTCCAGAAATTCGTATGGACAATGAAGGAAATGTTAATAGTGAAATAATTGATCTGATATTAGGACATAAAATTTTTACTTCAAAAGAAGAAGCCTTAAATGCTAGCGCAGAAGACCCGAGCGGTACTTTTAAAAAAATGTTTAAAGCCTTTAAGAAGGAAAAATGCATTGATAAAGGTGTAACTATTGGTGGTAAGCATGCAGAAGAGTACATGCCTCAAGCTCTTAATTTCTTCAAAGACAACTTGCTTTAAGTTTGTCATGGTCAAATCTGTAAGTGCTGAATTGATATGTTATATTCAACAATATTCTTAACTAACTAGTTATTTTTTAAATACAAAATATCAAAAAGTTTTATGCATCAAAGAATGTGCTGTATTAAAATTGGCAATGCTTGGCATCAAGAAATTTTATATCCCTAAAATTTATATTTTAAAAATAATTTAATATACACATTAAAAAAAAGGCCTCAATAAGCGAGGCCTTTTGATCAAAAATGTAATTTTAATTTTTACTAGATATTTCCTTTTTTTAATTCTCTAGCTAAATATTCACCTTGTCGAATTGCTAAAGCAACAATAGTTAATGTAGGATTTGCAGCCGCGCCAGTTGTCATAACAGACCCATCAGAAACGAAAAGATTTTTGACGTCATGAGTTCTACCCCATTTGTTAACAACTCCATCTTTCGCTCTCGCGCTCATTCTACAAGATCCCAAATTGTGTGTATGAGGATAAGGTGGAGTTTTCCAAACTTGTTTTGCTCCTACCGCATTGTACATTGCTTCACCTTTGCTCCAAGCATAGTTTCTCATAGCTACATCGTTTGGATGATCATCAAAATGCACATTTGGAGATGGCATACCATATTGATCTTTAGCTGAACTTAAGGTTATTCTGTTTGTAGATTGAGGCATATCTTCTCCAACAATCCACATACCAGCAATATTTTTGTATCCATCTAACATGTCTGCAAAATCTTTACCCCATCCACCTGGTTCTAAAAAAGCTCCCATAAAAGATGGTCCTAATGCAAGTGTTTCCATATAGTAACCACCGACAAAACCTCTCTTTGGATTATTTTTTACTTCATCTGCTAAAAAACCAGCCATTGTTTCACCTCTGTAAAAACTCACAGGTTTATCAAAACGGGCATAGACAGATGCAGTTAAGTGTCTCATATAATTTCTACCTACTTGGTCAGAGCTATTTGCTAAACCATTAGGAAACATATTTGATTTGCTCATTAAAAGTAATCTAGGAGATTCAATGGAATTTCCAGCAACACAAACAACTTTTGCTGCTTGTCTTTGTAGTGCTCCACTTTTATCAACATATATAACCCCATCAGCTCGGCCAGATTTATCATGAGTAATTTGTATTACATGAGAATTTGGCCTTAAATCTAGCTTTCCGGTCTTAAGGGCTTTTGGTATCTCTGAAACAGCAGGATTCCATTTTGCGCCTGACTTGTCTCCCTGAAAATTAAATCCGTCTTGAACAGAGCCTGGACGTCCATCATACGGTTCAGCGTTAGTACCATATGGACCTGTAGCGTAATATTTATAACCCAAGGCTTTTGCACCAGCTGCAAATACTTTGTAATTATTATTAGCTGGTAAAGGTTTTCTCCCTCCTCGGTGAGTTGATCCAATAGCATCTTCTGCTTTAACATAATAAGGAGCCATTTCTTTCCCATCAATGGGCCAATCTAATAAAGAGGCACCTTTTACGTTTCCATAAGTAGATTTTGCTTTCCACTCATAATCTAAAAAACGAGGTGTAGCGCCAGCCCAATGAGTAGCTGTTCCACCAACAGCTTTAACTAACCATGCTGGTAAACCGTTAAAATCTTTTACGACTCTTGCAGTTCCTGTCATTGATCTTTTGTCTAACCAAGCCATTTGACTAAATGCTGGCCACTCGTCATTTTTATAATCTTCTTTTTTTATAAAAGGTCCTGCTTCTAAAAGCACCACAGGAATACCTTTTGTAGTTAATTGATGGGCGACCGTTGCACCACCAGGACCAGAACCAATAACAACTACTGCTTTTTCTTTTTTGCTTATTTCCATTTATTTACCCCCCTTAATTTATTTTTAACTTAGTTGAAATATTCGCAAACTCTGTGTTTTTAGTACCTAAAAAACTAGCAAGCTGCGGATGTTCAGCTACTCTAGGCTCAGGTAACCATTTAAGATCATCATATTGACCTTTTTTATAACCACCTTTTTGAAAACTAGATCCTTCGTAACCCAAAATTTTCCAAACTTCTTTATGGTCATATAGAGCTACGGTTGTATGTCCTCTAACGTGATTAAAAAAATCTGACCCTTCAATTTTTTTCAAGTATTTAGTTTTTTTTGCAAAATTCATTTTAGCGAAAGAATTTGACTTCAAAGTATCTAGTCCAACTTTTAACATCATCGCATTACCTGGGTTGGCATTCCCTTTTTTTATTGCTCCTGCAGCAACATCTAAATATATTTTTTCTGGAAACTTATCATGAGGGTAAAGAGCCCTACACATGGTTGCAATTAATTTTTTATCTTTATCATTTGTCGCAATTGTAATTGCTGCTTTGGCCTGATTTAAATTTGATACACTTGCAAAAGCAATTGTTGAAAAGGTTCCCAAAAGCATATTTCGTCTGGATATTTTCATTTTATCTCCCCTTAAGTTATTAATAAATAGTATTGTAAGAAAAAAAAATTGCAACAAAATTTTGAAAAAATATTTTAGAAAAAAAAATAATTTAAAAATTTTATTTTTTTCTAATATAAGTTGTAAAATATAATGTTTTTAAATTTTACCAAGGTCTTTTGCAATTTCAGCTGTATCTTTAGCTCCCATAATTTCAAGCCAATAACCATCTGGATCTTTTATAAAAGCAAGGGGCTTCATAGACCCATCATCTGCTTTTTTTACAAATTCAACTCCATGTTCTTCAAAACGATTGCATGCTGCATGAACATCAGGAACAGAAAAAGCTATGTGACCAAAACCTTTAGGATCGTTATTTCCGTCATGAAATTTAACAGAATCATCATTTTCTGCGCCCCAATTATGAGTTAGCTCTAATAAACCTTTTTGCCTAAAAGCCCAAATAACTCTCTCATAACTGTCAGTTGGAATATCTTTTACTTCTGCATCGTTATATTTTCCCAAAAAATAAAGAGAAAATTTCATAGAAGGAAAATCAAGCTTTTTCACTAATCGCATACCCATTACTTTAGAGTAAAAATCTAAGGATTTTTTAGGATCTTTGATTCTTAGCATTGTATGATTAAATACATAATCATCCGTTTCTTTATCGATGGAAGTAGCTAATCCTTCTGCTTTTTCTGCGTGACTCATAATATTGCTTTAGCTTATTTTAAAAAGGTCTCTCCCGTCAAGTTTTATTTAAACAGTTTTATTTAAATAGTTAATTTTTTTTATAAACTTTGACTATGGGATGAATAATCGTTTTTAAATTTTTGGAGCTAATAGAGTGCCAAGGCTTAGAACATCCCCATTTTTTCAAGCTAGGAATAAGTTGATGTTCCCAATTCAAATATCCTTTTGCATCTTGTTTGCTTCCCTTGTGACGAAGTGGAAAAAAGTGTGTAGGATCATTAAAATCTTTAGAATAAAACTTTTTAGCAAGATTCTTCTTAGGAGTCTGTTGGTGCCAAATAGCTTGATAGCCAAGACGGCGTAACCATAGAACGGTAAATACTGCTGAAGTAGCAATGTTTGAAAATATATAAATAGGGGTGTTGGTAGAAGCAATAAATTTATCTGTACTTTGAATTAAAGTAGTTGCATTCACACTTTTCCAAATAGCTTTTTTTTTATTTGGCTGAATTTCTGATTGAATGATAAAAGCATGAGACTGATCTACTTGCTTAGCTTGAGAAACAAAAGGAAGTTGATATTTTTTCTGAATTTGCTTTGCTAATTTAATATCTTGATTAAGGTTAATTTTAGCTTTGTGGATAGAGGATTTTTTTTGATAAGCCCTGTCGTATCCATGCAATACCCAATTTTGGGTTCCTCCATTTAAAACATATTTTTTATTAGAAAAATTAAAATCTAATAAAGTTTGATATCCAATGATACTTCTGGTTCTACCAGCGCAGTGCACTATTAATGTTTTCTTGTTATATTGTTTATTATTTAATAAAGCAGGAAGTTCTCCACCAGAGCATTGTTGAGAAAAGGGTAGGGTAAATTTTTCATATTCTATTTTAGGTCTTGCATCTATTTGAGTTACAGAATGCATATTCAGACCATGTAGTCTCTTTAATTGTTTGGGATACATATTCTTAATATTTCCCGTAACTTCAATCCATTCCCCAAACGCTTTGGAAGAAGTAAATTCACCTGCCCACATAGGTAGCTTTGCTTTTTTCCAAGCTAAATAATTGCCTTTGATAAAATGGTATTTTCTAAATTTGTGTTGCTTCAATATGGTATTAATATTTTTAATTATATTTGTACTAGCCCCTATAAGGATTAGATAAGTAGCTTTGTCTGGAATTAAGTCACTTATAATAGAGTTAAATCGGTCCATAGGACAGTTAACAGCACCAAAGGCAAAACCCTGAACATATTTTTTTCTATCTCGAACATCGATAAAAGCCACATTATTTTTTTTATCTTGAAAAATTTTTACTGCTAGTGTGCAGTCAATCAAAGAGAGCTTAGACAATTTCAATCCAATAGCCATCTGGATCTTTTATAAAAGCAATACTTTTCATAGTTCCATCACTTGGTTTTTTTTGAAAATTTACACCAAGTTTTTCAAATCGTTCGCAAGCCTTCTTAACGTCAGGAACTTTAAAAGCTATATGTCCAAAGCCTCGTGGTTCTTGATTTCCATCATGATAAGAAAAATTGGGATCATCTTCAGTGCCCCAGTTATGAGTCAATTCTAATATGGACTTTTGGCTAAGAGCCCAACCTCTCATGTCCTCATTGTTCTGAGGAATGCTCTTGATTTCTTCATTACTAAAAGTTCCTAAAAAATACAGGGAAAACTTCGCCCCAGGAAAATCATTTTTTCGTACCAATCTCATTCCCATGACACGGGTATAAAAATCTAAAGATTTTTTTGGATCTTTAATGCGTAACATCGTATGATTCAGAACGAATTCATTAGTGTCTTGATCTGGAGCTAGGTAGTTTCCTTCGATATTTTTAAAGTCAGTCATTTCCTTTTTTAATTCGCTCAAATATTTTAGTCAAATTACTGTTCATATTATGAAAAGTTTTTGATTTTTTTAATCCTTTAAGAAATTCCTCATTAATTCCTTTTTTTGTTTGGTAATCACCAACTAATTGTTTAGTTTTTGTTTTAGATAAAAGCATAGAGTGAGAAAGTCCAAACATTAAACTAGCCACAAGATCTTTTGCTTTGCTAGAATTTACTTTTCTTTTCACTAGCCAGCTTTCTAGCGTATTGCAGTATTCAAAAAAAGTTGACATAGTAGCAGTCATCGTCCACAGATAATTATTCTCCTGTTCGTTTTTTGCAACAATAGCCATTCCTAAATTATTAAAAAAATTAGTTACTTTGGTATTTTTGGGAAACAATATGATTGGTCCGAGCTTGCTTTCAATGGTAGGTAAAGGCGCTGCTTTTATAATATTAGCCGCAGGATGAAGTATTTTTTTTAAATAATTCATGTTTAAAGTGGAAACAAAGCTTACAACTGTTTGTTTTTTTTTAAAGGTTAGTTCTTTTAATATTTTTTTAGCAACAGATGGAATTACTGCAATAAAGACCCAAGATGAGCTGTCAATAATTTCCTGATTATTTTTTACAACTTTTATTTTTTTAAATTGTTTGGACAGTGCAGAAGAGCTCTTCTTATTCCGCTCAGAAATTAGAATTTGCTTAAGTTTGATCTTTGATCTAAACAATCCTTGTATAACCGATGTAGTGATTTTGCCTGTACCTATAAATCCTATGTTCATTAATGTAATTTTTAACTAAAAACAAAAGAATGTCTATTTATAAAATCCCAGGACCTTTATTAATTGCAATGGGAGGATTGTTTTTAAGCTCAGGAGGAGCTATTTTTCGATCTTTTGAAATGGCTGATCTATGGGCTATCTATTTTTGGAGATCTGTTTTTTTTACACCAGCCGTATTACTTTTTATTTTTGCAACAGAAAGATCTGAATTTGTTAATAAATTTAGAAGCTTAGGATTAATCGGAATTATTTGTGCAGCTCTTTATGCGTCTGGAAGTGCTGCTTTTATGTTTGCTCTAAAGCATACCACTGTTGCTAATGTTGTCTTTATTATCAGTATTCAAAGTTTTTTTCTTGCCATCATGGGCTATTTTTTTTTAAAAGAAAAAATTAATTTTTCTACTTTAGTTGCCATTATTTTAGCAGCAGCTGGTTTGTATGTCATGATTGGCACTAATATCTCAGGAGGAACAGCTCTTGGAAATGCGTATGCCTTTATCATACCAATTGCTTTTACTGCGGTAGTTATTCTTATTAGAAAATTTAATCATATTGATATGGTTCCTGCTGTTGGCTTGTCAGGTGTATTTGCTTTAACAGCTGGATTTTTATTAAGCGACACCATTGCGATTACTCCCCACGATCTTCTATTAGTCTTTTTTTTTGGAGCTTTGCAGTATGCGCCAGGATTTATTTGTTTAACTCTTGGTTCTAGAAAAACTCCTGCAGCAAAAGTGGGTATTTTTGCATTCACCGAAGCCATTGCCGGTCCTGTTTGGGCCTATTTATTTATTAACGAAGTTCCACCATTGGGAGTTTTAATAGGAGGAAGTATGATTTTTTTAGCCATTCTTCTCAAAAGTTTTAAATCATAAAACTTAGTTTTTTTATTTTGGCAAATCAGTATAGAATATATCTATGGATAAAGTTTTAAGAAATATTCAGTTAACTGGTGCTATATTGATCATGATTGCAACAGTTGTTGCTTTTGGGGTTGAGATCAAAGAAATGGTTGTAACCAAAGAGATTAACCTTGCTGATATATTGCTTTTATTTATCTATTTAGAAGTTCTGGGAATGGTAACAAGTTATTGGGGTGCTCAAAAAATTCGTTTAACATATCCTCTTTTTATTGCCATCACAGCCATTGCTCGTTTAATCATCTTGCAAAAAAAAGACTTAGAGGCTGTTTCTTTAATCTATGAGTCCGGTGCCATCTTGATTATGGCTATAGCTATTCTAATTTTACGACTTAGAAGAAGTAAAATGATCAAGGTTGAACTAGATAAAAACGATCTTTAATTTCTTTTGAATTTTTAACATAATGAGCTCGTCTAAAGGATTTTTGTCATTAGGAAACCAGCTTTTTTCCAAAGAACATATTAAAGATTATAAAAAGCACCATTTTTTTATGGCAGAGGATTATGGCCTTTGCACTTATGAAAA
>Ga0209383_1000163_pt1 | contig 48544 bp, 43 predicted proteins | sample CoawatmetaG02DNA_FD_187510 | JGI IMG/M metagenome (GOLD analysis project Ga0209383, IMG submission 187510) | Marine microbial communities from the West Antarctic Peninsula - Coastal water metaG029-DNA (SPAdes) (version 2) | ecosystem: Environmental > Aquatic > Marine > Coastal ...
TATTAAATTAATGTTTTTTTCCATAAAATGTAATATTAATACTATATGCGCTGCTAGCTCAACTGGATAGAGCACCAGATTTCGAATCTGGGGGTTATAGGTTCGACTCCTATGTGGCGCACCATAACTAAGTTAAGCATTTAATACCTAGAAGCCCTCTGCAATCTATCATTTATAGCTTTCCCCAACCCTTTATTGGAAATTTTTTCTACAGCAATGCATTTGTATCCTTTATTTTTTATTTTTCTTAAACAGGAGTAAAGGTTTTTTGCGGCTTCATCTAAGTTATTTTTAGCAGTTAAATAAAAATAATTTTTTAATTTATTTTTTCTTTTTCTGATTATTATAAATGCTTCATTATCTTTTGGCTTAGTTATATTCATTCTCAGCGGGATACCTGGAGAATAATGTAGACGAGATTGGCCTGGTGAAATTTTTTTTTTAGGGTTAATAGCTATATTTAATTTAACTCCTAAAGTTTTGTTAATTTTTGAAATATCCAACCCACCCAATCTTAATATAGTGGGTTTACCTATGAGGTTAATAATAGTGGATTCAATACCAATTGCACAAGTACCACCATCTAAAACATATTTAATTTTATTACCAAATTCTTCTTTAACATCCTTTACTTTAACCGCACTCACTTTTGTAGTAATATTAGCACTAGGTGCTGCTAGTGGATAATCTAATTGTTTTAGTAAATTTTTAAATAGAGTGTGTTTTGGAAACCTTACCGCTAAGCTTTTTTGATTATTGGTGACATATTTAGAAATTTTAGAATCTTTCTTTAATTTCAATATGTATGTTATCGGACCAGGAGAAAATTTTTTATACAATTTGATAAAATTACTATTTATCAAACAATCTCTTTCTAGAGTATTAATATCGTGATAATGAACAATTAAAGGGTTATTTTTAGGCCTTTTTTTTAAATTAAAAATCTTTTTTACTGCCGAATCTATGTAGGCATTAGCTGCTAAACCATAAACAGTTTCAGTTGGGACGCCTATACAGTAATTTTTATTAAGGTATTTTTTAGCTTTTTTGATATTTGATTGATTAGATTTCATGTATTAATAATTATTATTATATGAAAGATAAAAATTTACCACCCGATAATAACTCACAATCCCTTGAAGAGCTCACAAAAGAGGCGAATAGTATTATAGAATCTTTAGAAGCAGAAAAAGATCTTCAGAACTCAGTTGATTCTTATCAAGAGTTATTAAAATTAAATAATATTATTGAAAAAAAATTTCATAAGAGTGCAAAAATAATAAATGAAGAAACAAAGAAAAAAATTAATACTATAACCTCAAAGAAAAATGATAAATAAACTTGTTAAAATTGCAAAAGATACCAATTTATTTTTAAAAAAATTTATTCAGAAACAGAAAAGAACACAATTAGTCACAGCCATGGAGTATGGCTTATTTCCAGGAGGGAAAAAAATTAGATCAAAAATCTTATTAGACATAGGAACTGTATTTAAAATTGAATATAAAACATTAATTGCCATAGGTGCTGCGGTAGAGTGTATTCACGCTTATTCTCTTATTCATGATGATTTGCCTTGTATGGATAATGATAAGTTAAGAAGAGGAAAACCCTCCACCCATATTAAATTCGGAGAGTCCACAGCAGTGCTTGCGGGAAACTCACTTTTAACAATGGCTTTTGAAATTTTAACCAGTGCAAACTTAAATATTAATGAAAAAACTAAGGCAAACCTAGTTCGAAAATTATCTCAGTGTTCTGGGCATTTAGGCATTGCTGGAGGTCAATATTTAGATCTAAGTTTTGAAAAGAAAAAGATCTCAAAAAATAAAATTATAGATATGGAAATAAAAAAAACAGGAAAGTTATTCAGTTTTTGTTGTGCTGTACCAGCTATTATTAAAAATAAAAATAATAAAGAGATAAAGTTTTTTGAAAATATTGGTGCAAATATCGGTCTTTTATTTCAAATAGCTGATGATCTTATCGATTTTAAAGGTTCTTCTAAAAGTGCAGGAAAAATTACTGGGAAAGATAAGAAAAAAGGTAAAGCTACTTTAATCAGTTTACTAGGATATCAAAATACTATTAAGTATAGTGATAAAATCAAATTTAAAATAATTAAAGATTTAAATAAGCGTAACTTAAACTGTACTAATTTAAATGAGACTTTAGATTATATTTTAACAAGAAACAAATGACACAAGAATATAAATTTTTAAAAAATATTAATTTCCCTTCTGATTTAAGAAAGTTATCTGAAAATAATCTTCAAGAGCTTTCTAATGAGGTTAGAGCAGAGATGATTGATGCTGTTTCTGAAACAGGTGGGCATTTAGGGGCAGGTTTAGGTGTTGTTGAACTAACTGTTGCCTTACACTACATATTTGATACCCCCAATGACAAGTTAATTTGGGATGTGGGTCATCAAACTTATCCCCACAAAATTCTAACAGGAAGAAAATCTAAAATTAAAACTTTAAGACAGGGTAATGGTCTTTCTGGATTTACTAAAAGATCTGAAAGCGAATACGATCCTTTTGGTGCTGCTCATAGTTCAACATCTATATCTTCTGCATTGGGAATAGCCGAAGCAAACAAACTATCCAATAAGTCAAATAATGTAATTGCCGTTATTGGAGATGGAGCAATTAGTGCGGGTATGGCCTATGAAGCCATGAATAATGCGGGTGCTTCAAAAACAAAAATGATTGTTATTTTAAATGACAATGACATGTCTATTGCAAAACCAGTAGGAGCTATGAGAACTTATTTGGCAAAACTTTTAACAGGAAAAATTTATTTTAATTTAAGAGAAACATTTAAACTAATTACCTCAGCTTTTTCTAAAAGATTTAGTACAAACGCTGGAAAAGCTGAAGATTTTTTACGTTCAGCTGTAACGGGTGGTACTCTTTTTAATTCTTTAGGATTTTATTATGTTGGTCCAATTGATGGACACGATTTGACAACTCTTCTACCAATTTTAAAAAATGCAAGAGACACAAAACACCAAGGTCCGATTATGATTCATATTAAAACTAAAAAAGGAAAAGGTTATTCATATGCTGAAAAAGCAACCGATCATTATCATGGTGTATCAAAATTTGATGTTGTAACTGGAGAGCAGGTAAAAAGTGGAACTAATCTACCAGCCTACACAAAAGTTTTTGCAAATACTTTAGTTAAACATGCCGAAAGAGATAGCAAAATTGTAGGTGTTACAGCTGCAATGCCAGGTGGAACAGGAATGGATATTTTTGCTAAAGAGTTTCCAAAAAGAATGTTTGATGTCGGGATTGCTGAACAGCATGGAGTTACTTTTGCTGCAGGATTAGCAACCGAAGGATATAAGCCCTATGTTGCAATCTACTCGACTTTTCTACAAAGAGCATATGACCAAGTGGTTCATGATGTGGCTATTCAAAGTTTACCTGTGAGGTTCATAATTGATAGAGCAGGCTTAGTAGGCGCTGATGGATCAACTCATGCTGGCTCATTTGATATTACTTATCTTTCTACACTTCCTAATTTTATAGTTATGGCTCCTAGTGATGAGTCTGAGCTAGTTAAAATGATTAATACTTCGATGGATATTAACGACAAACCCAGCGCTATTAGATACCCAAGAGGAACTGGAGTTGGATTGGAATTGCCATCTATAGATGAGAAAATAGAAATAGGAAAAGGAAGGGTTATAAAAGAGGGAAAACAAGTTTGCATTTTGAGTATAGGAACTCGATTGGAAGAATGTAAAATTGCAGCTCAAGAATTAAAAAATAAAGGAATTAACTCAACAATAGTTGATGCACGGTTTGTTAAACCTTTGGATCAAGAACTTATCTTAAAGTGTGCCAGAGAACATGAGGTAATGATTACTGTAGAAGAGGGATCCATAGGAGGTTTCGGCTCTCATGTTGAAAACTTATTATCTGAAAAAGGCATATTTGATAAAGGTTTAAAATTTAGATCTATGACATTGCCTGACACTTTTATAGAACAAGATAATCCTAAAAAAATGTATGATACTGCTGGCCTTAATGCGTCTCAAATTTCAAAAAAAATACTAGATATCTTATTTACAAAAGAGTCGATTAAAGTAGTTAAAAATTAAATTTAAAATATTAGCTGCACTGAGCTTTGTTCATTAAGTAATGATCTAATAGAACGCAATTCATCATTGCCTCACCAACGGGTACTGCACGTATTCCAACACAAGGGTCATGTCTACCTTTAACTGAGATAGTGGTATTTTTTCCAAATTTATCTATAGTTTTTCTAGTTGTTAAAATAGAAGAGGTTGGTTTAACAGCAAATGAAACAATAATTTCTTGTCCTGTTGAAATTCCACCAAGAATTCCACCTGCATTATTAGAATTAAATTTTAATTTTTTACCTTTTTGTGAAATTTCATCTGAGTTTTGCTCACCACTTAATTGTGCAGAATTCATTCCTGAGCCAATATTAACACCCTTAACAGCATTGATACTCATCATTGCAGAAGCAATATCCATATCTAGTTTAGAATAAATAGGAGCACCTAAGCCAACAGGAATACCTTTGGCTCTTACCTCAATCACCGCACCACAAGAGGATCCTGATTTTCTTATATCTAACAAATATTTTTCCCAAAGTTTGACCATGTTTTTATCTGGGCAAAAAAATGGATTTTTATTAATTGTTAAATCATTCCATTTAGTGGTATCGCATCCTAATATTCCTAATTGAGTAACAGCACCAACCACTTTAAATTTCTTACCTAATTTATTTTCTAAAACTTTTTTCGCAATTGCACCTGCTGCAACTCTTGAAGCTGTTTCTCTTGCAGAAGATCTGCCACCCCCACGATAATCTCTTATTCCATATTTCTTAAAATAGGTAAAATCAGCATGTCCTGGTCTAAATTTATCTTTGATATTTCCATAATCTTTTGATCGCATGTCTTGATTATAAATGATTAAAGAAATGGGTGTTCCAGTTGTTTTACCTTCAAACACTCCTGATAAAATTTGAACCTTGTCGTCTTCTTTTCTCTGCGTAGTAAATTTTGACTGTCCAGGTTTTCTTTTGTTAAGCTCTACCTGAATATCTTGCTCTTTTATGTTTATATTGGGTGGGCAGCCATCAACAACACACCCTATAGCAGGACCGTGAGATTCTCCCCATGTTGTGAAACGAAATTGCTTTCCAAAAGTATTAAATGACATTATCTATATTATATAGATTATTTTGTTAAAATTATGAATCAAAAAAACTCATTGGGCCTTAATAACTGCTTTTTAGATAAGAATGATCCAATAGACTTATTTGAAGTTTGGATGAATGAAGCAAAAAAGACAGAACCAAATGATCCAAATGCAGTAGCGCTAGGAACTTCTGATCATAATAACTCTCCATCAATCAGGATGGTTTTATTAAAGGACTTTAATAAAGATGGATTTGTTTTCTATAGTAATTTAAATAGTCAAAAAGGAAATGAATTAAAGAAGAGTCCAAAAGCAGCAATGTGTTTTCATTGGAAAAGCCTCTTAAGACAAGTACGAATTAATGGGGCAGTGAAACAAGTTCCAAACGAAGTTGCTGATGAGTATTATGATACTAGGGGTTACGAAAGTAGGATTGGTGCATGGGCCTCTAAACAGAGCTCTATTTTAAATAATAGAGAGGAACTTTTAAATTCAATAGAAGAATATAAGAAAAAATATGATAATCAAAATGAAGTTCCAAGACCGAGTCATTGGTCGGGCTGGAATTTAATACCTACAAGTGTAGAGTTTTGGTTAGATGGGGATAATAGAATTCATGAGAGGCTTAAATATATTAAAGATGAAGCAGGTAATTGGAGCAAGTCTCTATTGAGCCCTTAGAAGTTTCTTTCTAGACTAAAGGAAGTAAGATTTTCTAAATTTTTTTTTTCATCACTATCTTTGAATACTGTTAAAGAATTTGACGCAAGATTAATGAAGTGTTCAGCTTTTTTGTAACATTCTTTAGTTATATTATATTTTTTAATAAGTACTAAAGTAAAATTTAAATCCTCATCAGACCTAGCATCTTTTTTAAAAATATCTTTTAATTTTTTTTTTTCTATAGAGGTTGTATTTTGAAATAATAAAATTATAGGTAAGGTAATTTTACCTTCAAAGAAATCTTTACCAATCTTTTTTCCAAAAACTTTCAGGTCAGAATTATAATCCAAAGTATCGTCAGCAATTTGAAATGTTAAACCTAAGTTTTTTCCATAAAACTCAAGTGCTTCTTTTTCTTTTATTTCTTTATTAGATAAAATAGCTCCAACTTTTGTTGCTGCAGAAAATAGTTCAGCTGTTTTAGCTGTTATAATTTTAAAATAAGTTTCTTCTAACATGTCAACTTCACCTTTATGCTGTAGTTGTAACACTTCTCCTTGAGCGATCTTTGATGATGTTGAGGATAAAAGTTTTAGAACTTCTAAATTTCCATCATCTACCATCATTTCAAAACATCTACTTAGAAGATAATCTCCAATTAATACAGAAGAGTGATTACCCCAAATTGAGTTTAATGTTTTTTTTCTTCTTCTTATATTACCAAGATCAATGACATCATCATGCATTAAGGTTGCGCCGTGTATCATTTCTACACATGCTGCTAAATTGATATCTCGTCCACCTTTCGAATATCCACATAATTTAGCAGATCCAAGTGTTAATAGGGCCCTTAATCTTTTGCCACCGGTTTCTATGTGGTAGTCAGTCATTTTTTGAACTAAATCAACCTCACTCAAAAGCTTTGATTTAATCTTTTCCTCAACTAAAAATAATTTTTCATCTACAGAATCCTTTAGTTGGAAATAAGAATTATTTATTTGGTTTCTAAGCTGAACTACTGTTCCCATAAAAATTAAGTTAGTATAATTAAGTTATATTTATTACTTATCAATTGACGCACCTAAATCTTCAACTATAAGTAGGCTTTATATTATATCAAAAATTCTATAAGGATTAATAATGTTCTCTTTTTTCAAAAAGAAAAAAATAATAGCCCATATCAAGCTAAATGGCGTGATAGGCAATGCTGGAAAGTTTAAACAAGGTATAGATTTTGCAGGACAAGAGGAGCTTATAGAAAAAGCTTTTTCTTTAAAAAAGGCAAAAGCAGTAGCAATTACTATAAATTCACCTGGTGGATCGCCTGTACAGTCCCACTTAATTTATAAATTTATTAGAGCGCAAGCCAAAAAAAATAAAATGAAAGTCATGGTATTTGCTGAAGATGTTGCTGCTTCTGGTGGATATTTAATAGCTTGTGCGGGTGATGAAATATATGCAAATTCTAGTTCAATTATTGGTTCTATAGGAGTTATCTATTCATCTTTTGGATTTACAGAGTTAATAAAAAAAATTGGCGTTGAAAGAAGAGTGCATACGGCTGGAAAAAATAAAAGTTCACTTGATCCATTTCAAGAAGAAAAAACAGAGGATATTGAAAGACTTAAAAGTATTCAATTAGACCTCCATAAAGATTTTATTCAAGTAGTAGAGGAAAGCAGAGGTTCTAAGCTTAATAAAAATGAAATTGAATTATTTTCAGGTGAGTTTTGGGCGGGAAGCAAGGCTAAAGAATTAGGTCTAGTAGATGGATTGGGAAATGCAAACGAAGTTTTGAAAGAAAAATTTGGTGAAGATGTCGTTATTAAAAAATTCGAAAAATCCAAAGGTTGGTTAAGCAAAAAGCTCTCATCTTCTAGTAATCAAATGGATCAACTGGCTAATATTTTAGAAGAAAGATCTATCTGGCAAAGATATGGCTTCTAAAGAAAAAATTACAAAACCTAAATTTCAATCATTTCAAGATACCATTTTGAATCTCCAAAAATATTGGGGAAAACAAGGTTGTGTTATTCTACAACCATATGATGTGGAAGTTGGAGCTGGAACTTTTCATCCTGCAACAACCTTAAGATCGTTGGGCCCTAAACCATGGAAGGCAGCTTATGTTCAGCCATCAAGAAGACCTAAGGATGGGAGATATGGAGAAAACCCAAATAGATTACAACATTATTATCAATTTCAAGTTTTAATAAAACCATCACCAGACAATATCAAAAAACTTTATTTAAATAGTCTTACTGTGATTGGTATTAATCATAAAGAACATGACATTAGATTTGTTGAAGATGATTGGGAAAGCCCAACTTTAGGTGCTGCAGGACTTGGCTGGGAAGTTTGGTGTGATGGAATGGAAATTACTCAATTTACATACTTTCAACAAATGGCAGGAATTGAATGTAAGCCAGTTTCAGTTGAAATCACTTATGGTCTTGAAAGAATTTGTATGTTCACTCAACAAAAGAAAAACGTTTATGATCTACTGTGGAATGATGAAGGTATAAAATATGGAGATGTATTTCTTCAAGCTGAAAAAGAGTTTTCTGCATATAACTTTGAATATGCTAATACAGACAATCTATTTAAAATGTTTGATATGCTTGAACTTGAAGCTAAATCATTAGTGGATAAAAAAATTTCACTACCAGCATATGATCAGTGTTTAAAAGCAAGCCATGTATTTAATATTTTGGACGCAAGAGGCGTTATAAGTGTTGCTCAAAGAGCAGGATACATAGGACGTATTAGAGATATTACGAAAGCAGTTGCCGAAAGTTGGCTGAGTAGTCAAACAGATTAATGTCAGAATTTTTTTTAGAACTGTTTAGTGAAGAGATACCAGCTGGTTTACAACGAAATTCACGTAAAACTTTATTAGAAAGCTTTCAAAAGTTATTTGAAGAAAAACAGATTTCATTTACAAAAAGCTCATCTTTTTCAACACCAAATCGTCTTGTAATTTTATTTGAGGGTTTATCTAAAGAAATAATACAAAAAGCTGAAGAAATAAAAGGACCAAATATTAACGCTCCAGAAAAAGCAGTAGAGGGTTTTTTAAGATCAAATCAAATAGATAAAAAAGACTTAATTAAAAAAAAGATAGAAAAAGGAGAATTTTACTTTTTTAAAAAACCTTCTAATAAAATTAATACAATTAATTTGCTTGAAGAGAATACGCCTTTAATCCTCGATAAATTACAATGGAAAAAATCAATGAGGTGGGGAAACTATAGTCTTAACTGGGCGAGACCATTAAAATCTATTTTAGCCGTTTTTGATGATAAAAGTTTAGGTTTTAAATTTCATCATTTGATATGCTCCAACAAGACATTTATAGATAAAGAATTTGAAGATAAAAAAAAAATATTTAAAACTTTTAAAAGTTATAAAGATTTTTTTAATCAATCAGGCATAATTATAGACCATGTACCAAGAAAAGAATTTATTGTTAAAGAAATTGAAAAAATATGTAAAAAAAACAATTTTATTATTGAGCCTAACAACAAACTTTTAGATGAAGTTACAAATATAGTGGAACAGCCAAATGTTATAGTATGTAAATTTGATCAAAAATTTTTGAATATTCCAAAAGAAATTTTAATAATTACAATGCAATATCATCAAAAATATTTTCCAACTTTTGATAAAAAAAGCAAAATTACCAATGAATTTTTAGTAGTGGCAAATAATAAAGATATAAAAGGTTATATAAAATTAGGCAATGAAAGAGTTGTGGAAGCAAGATTAAGTGATGCGCAATTCTTTTGGGAAAAAAATAAATCCCAAAATTTAGTTAAACAAGTGTCAAAACTAAAAACTATAAACTACTTTATAGGTCTTGGATCTTATTTTGATAAGGTTCAAAGAATGAGAAAGCTAGGAGGAATGATCTCTGATGAGTTATTAATTAGCAAAGATCAAGTCGAACTATCAGCATCAATTTGTAAAGTAGATTTAATTTCTGATATCGTTGGAGAATTTCCAGAGCTTCAAGGAATTATGGGTGGATATTTTGCAGTGGAGCAAGGTTTTGATAAAGAAATAGCACTAGCAGTAAGAGAACATTATCTGCCAACAGGTCTTGATAGTAAAACTCCAAAAAAACCATTTAGTATTGCTTTAGCTTTAACTGACAAGATTGATACTTTAGTGGGGTTCTTTGGAATTGATCAAAAACCAACAAGCTCAAAAGATCCTTATGCACTAAGAAGATCGGCATTAGGAGTTATAAAATTATTAATTGATAATAATAAAGAATTTAAAATTAAAGATCTTATTAGCTACTCAACCTCTCTGCACAGAGACCAAGGCTTTGAACTATCAAATGATTTATCTCAAAAAGAATTAGCAGAGTTTTTAATGGACAGATTAAAATATTATATGAAAGAAAAGCAAATTAGATCAGACATTACCGAAGCTAGCATAAACTCATATGGAATAGACAATATGAATAAAATATATAAAAAAGCTTTAACTTTAAATAACTTAATCAAAAATGAAATTGGTGAAGATATAATGGCAAGCTATAAAAGAGCATCTAGTATATTAGAAAGTGAATTAAAAAATAGCGATCTTGAATTATCAAATACAACCGATCCTGGTATTTTTAAAAATGATTATGAGAAAAATTTATTAAAAAAGATTAATGAATTAAGGAAATATTTTACAAATATAGATAAAGATGAAAATTACATGGAATCGCTATCGAATTTAGCAGGGGCCAAAAAAGTGATTTTTGATTTTTTTGACAATGTAAAAGTTAATGATGAAGACAAAAATATCAAAAAAAACAGATTGGAACTTTTGCAAATGTTATGTAGAACCTTTGATAATTACATAAACTTTTCAAATATTGAGACCAAACAGTGAATAAATTAATTTTAAATTTTAAATCTAAAGACTCAAAAAAAATTAAAAACCCTAAAAATTTTTTGGGTGGAAAGGGCGCCAATCTTTCTGAAATGGGAAGAATAGGTTTGCCCGTTCCTCCAGGATTTACTATCTCAACTAAAGTATGTGAATTATTTTATAAAGATAATAAAAAATTAAATTCACAAATAGTAAGTACTATAAAAAAAGAATTAAAAACTATTGAAAAAGAAGTTGGAAAAAAATTTGGTGATTTGAAAAACCCGTTATTATTATCTGTTAGATCTGGTGCCAGAGTTTCTATGCCCGGTATGATGGATACAATTTTAAATTTGGGTCTGAATGATAAAACTGTAATCGCACTAGCAAATAAAACTACTAATATGAGATTTGCGAAAGATAGTTATAGAAGATTTATCCAAATGTATGGAAATGTTGTAATGGGAGTTGAGGGCTATCATTTTGAAGAACTAATAGAAAATTATAAATTAACCAAAGGTGTTCTTTTAGATACTGATTTAGATGCAGATGATTGGGAAGGTCTAATAAATGACTTTAAAAAAGTTGTTAAAGATCAAACAAAAAAAGAATTTCCACAAAATGTACATGACCAATTGCTTGGCGCAATTAGTGCGGTATTTTTATCTTGGGAGAGTAATAGAGCAAAAGTTTATAGAAAATTAAATCATATTCCTGCTGAATGGGGAACTGCAGTCAATGTTCAGTCTATGGTATTTGGTAATATGGGGGATGATTGTGCAACTGGAGTTGTCTTTACAAGAAATCCGTCTGATGGGGTTAATGAAGTTTATGGAGAATACTTAATTAATGCACAAGGAGAAGACGTTGTGGCTGGAACAAGAACTCCTCAATATATAACAAAAAAAGCAAGAAAAGATGCAAATGCAAAAGAGGCTTCTATGGAAGAATCTATGCCAAAAGTATTTAAAGAATTAGACAAAATCCTAAAAGTTTTAGAAAAACATTACAAGGATATGCAGGATGTAGAGTTCACTGTTGAAAATAATAAATTATGGATGTTACAAACAAGATCTGGCAAAAGAACCTCAAAATCTGCAGTTAGAATTGCTGTGGACATGGTTAAAGAAAAATTAATTTCAAAAAAAGAAGCAGTAATGAGAATAGATCCAGCCTCTTTAGATACTTTATTACACCCAACATTAGATGAAAAAACCTTGGTAAATGTTATAGCGAATGGGCTACCAGCTTCACCTGGGGCTGCAAGTGGCAAGGTTGTTTTTTCATCAGAAGAAGCGGAGAGACTGAATGATGTCATGCAAGATACTATTTTGGTTAGAATTGAGACATCTCCAGAAGACATTCATGGAATGCATGCGGCTAAAGGCATTTTAACTGCAAGGGGTGGAATGACTAGTCATGCGGCAGTGGTTGCAAGAGGAATGGGAAGACCATGCGTATCTGGCTCTAGTGAGATTGATATTAACTATGAAGCTAAAACTTTTAAAACATTATCTATTGAAATTAAAGAAGGTGACATCATTACAATTGATGGCTCAACGGGAAGAATTATTTTAGGAGAAGTGCAAACAGTTAAACCTGAGATATCTGGAGATTTTTCAAAACTTATGAGTTGGGCTGATGGATTTAGAAAATTAAAAGTTAGAACTAACTCTGAAACACCACTGGACACAAAAACAGCAAGAGACTTTGGGGCAGAAGGTATTGGCCTTTGTAGAACAGAGCACATGTTTTTTGATGAAGAAAGAATTTTATCAGTTAGAGAAATGATTTTATCAAAAACAAAAGAAGATAGAAATAAGGCCTTAGAAAAGCTTTTACCACATCAAAGAAAAGATTTTATTGAAATATTTAAGATTATGAATGGCTTACCTGTTACGGTTAGATTATTAGATCCGCCATTACATGAATTTCTTCCTAAAACTGAAAAAGAAATTAACGATGTTGCAAAAGTTGTGGGTCTACCATTAAAAGAAATCAAATCTAGAATTAATGAATTACATGAACAAAACCCAATGCTAGGTCATAGAGGTTGTAGACTGGGAATTTCATTTCCAGAAATTTATGAAATGCAGTGTAGGGCAATCTTTGAAGCTTTATCTGAACTTAAGATAAAAAAAATTAAATCAGCATTCCCTGAGATCATGATCCCATTAGTATCAACGGAAGCTGAGATTAGAATAATGAAGGACTTAGTAGTTAGAGTTGCAAAAGAAGTTCAAAAAGAAAAAAAAGTTAAAATTGACTATTTAGTTGGAAGCATGATCGAGTTACCAAGGGCTGCTATTAAAGCAGACGATATAGCAAAACATGCAGAGTTTTTTAGCTTTGGTACTAACGATTTAACCCAAACAACATTCGGGTTAAGCAGAGATGATAGTGGTAAATTTTTAAATGATTATCTTGAGAACAAAATTTTTTCTATAGATCCATTTATTTCAATTGATGATGGCGTTGCTGATTTAATAGAAATTGCAGTTCAAAAAGGAAGAAAGCAAAACAAAAAAATTAAACTTGGAATTTGTGGAGAACACGGTGGAGATCCTAAAAGCATTCACTTTTGCGTAAATGCAGGTTTAGATTATGTTTCTTGTTCACCTTATAGAGTACCAATTGCAAGACTGGCTGCAGCCCAAGCTGAATTATCTAAAAAAAACTAAACTTCTAATTTAAAATCAACTGCTAGCGCACTATGAGTGATACTACCAATGGAAATTCTATCAACACCTGTTGCGGCTATTTTTTTAACCAATTTTATATTAACATTCCCAGAAGCTTCAGTTTCGTAATATTTTTTGGCCATTTTAACTCCAGCTTTAAGAGATTTAGTGCTCATATTATCAAATAAGACAGTATTAAATTTCAAACCCATTATTTGCTTAAGCTGATTTAAATTATCAACCTCTACTGTAATTTTTCTTCCTTTTTTATTTTTAATAGCAAGACAGACTAAAGTTTTGATATCAGAGCTTGCTATATGATTATCTTTGATTAGAAATTCATCACTTAAGTTAAATCTGTGGTTAGTGCCCCCACCCAGCTTGACAGCATATTTTTGTATTACCCTTAAAGTTGGAATTGTTTTTCTAGTACAGCAAATTTTACACTTTTTATTTACTAGCTTAACAAATTGATTGGTTTTAGTAGCAATCCCAGAGATGTGGCTCATAAAATTTAAAGCAACCCTTTCACCAATTAGAATATTTTCAGCCTTACCCTCAATTACGGCTATTACATCATTCTTATTAACTAAGGAGCCTTCTTTTTTTTTAATAATAAATTTAATCTTATTATCTATTAATTTAAATGTTTGTTTTGCAAATTCTAATCCAGCTATTACAGCCTGTTGGTTAGAAATTAATTTAATTTTTATTATCTTATTATTTTTAACTAAGTTTGAAGTAATATCACCAGAAGGATATAGATCTTCATTTAAAGCAAGCTTTACAGTATTTTTGATATAATAATTATTTAATTTAATTTGAGACACTTTTATTATCTGCCTATCGCAACCATTCTTTCGACAGGAATTCTTGCTTTTTCTATTGTCTCTCTATCCATTATGATTTCACCAGTTTCATTTTCTAGACAAGCTAAAATTTTTGGCAATGTAATTTTTTTCATATGGGGACAAAGGTTACACGGTCTAATAAATTCTACATTTGGGTTTTCTACCTGAATATTATCACTCATTGAACATTCAGTAACCATCATAACTTTTTTAGGCTGGTTCTCCTCAACATACTTAATCATTCCACCAGTTGACCCAGCAAAATCACTTGCTTTAATTACATCAGGCGGACACTCTGGGTGAGCTATTATTTTAATACCAGGGTTTTTTGCTCTAATATCATGTATTTCTTTTTCAGTGAACTGGTCATGAACCATACAAATACCTTTCCAAGCAATAATTTCAACTTTAGTTTGCGAAGCAACATATTTTGCTAAGTATTCATCCGGTAAAAAAATAACTTTTTTAACACCAAGAGATTCTACAATTTTAACTGCATTTGCAGATGTGCAACAAATATCAGTTTCAGCTTTCACTTCTGCTGAGGTATTTACATACGAGACAACAGGTACACCTGGATATTTTTTTTTTAATAATCTTACATCTTTACCTGTGATTGATGATGATAAAGAACAGCCAGCAGTCATATCAGGAAGTAAAACTTTTTTTTCAGGGCTCATTAACTTAGATGTTTCGGCCATGAAGTGAACTCCCGCCATCACAATAATATTGGCATCAGTTTTTGAAGCTTCAATTGCAAGAGCCAAAGAGTCAGCAGCAACATCTGCAATACCATGATAAATTTCTGGAGTTTGATAATTATGAGCAAGTATAATTGCATTTTTTTCTTTTTTTAATTGATTAATTCTATGAATATAAGGAGCGTGTATGGGCCACTCAATCTCAGGCATAACCTTTGAGATTTTTTGATAAATAGGATCAGTAGCTATTTTTATTTCTGGAGTAAATTCCATGATGAAACCTATCAATCGTTTAATATTTTGTCATTTTATTATTGACGCACAAAGTTTTAAATTTTATTAAGGGGCGTTCTGTTACCCGGTGCCCCAGACCGTGCTTCTATAATTAACCTAGGTTAATTATGCAGCAATAGCGTAACTTTCGTTAGCATTTAAAGTTTAGCCCGTTACGGTGGAACAATCCCGAACGAAAGAATAGCCTTTAGTCACCCGTCGATCCTATTTCACCCCCATAAGTTATAATGGTGGAGGTGGTGGGTACTGCCCCCACGTCCGTAATGGTTATTACGAAATTCGTTTATCGTCGTAGTTGGCAAGCCAACGGAATCAATATAAAAGCATTTATGAGAGATTCAATAAAAATCATAAAATTAGTTATAAATCTAGCAAATTATAAAAAATCATTATAATAACTGGCAATTCTTAATAAAAAAATGAAAAACAAATTTGATAACATGTTTACAAAAAATAAGATTATCATTCTGGTTTTATTTACAACCTTAGTTAGTGCTGCATTAAGGTTTCAAGATTTTGATAATGGATTTTGGTTTGATGAATGGACAACACTTTGGTTTTCAAATATCAATTTTAGTTTGGGTGATCAAGAATATTGGAGTTATTTAACTTACACAGTTCATGGAGCAAAAGGATCTGAAGGAACAACAAAATTAGTTTTTTTTATACTACAATCTTATTTTCATATTTTTGGATATTATGCAGAAAATGCTAAGATTTTTTTTTTAATTTCAGGAGTTCTGTTTTGTTTATGTTCTTACTATTTGTCTTATATAGTCCTTAATAATAAAAAATTATCTTTATTATTTTTTTTTCTTATTTCAACAAATCTTTATTTAGTTTGGATTTCACAAAATGTGAGACCACATATTTTTATTAGTTTAGTTGCAATAATTCAATTGATAATTTTTTTTAAATTTTTGGAAAAAGAAAATTTTTTTAATAAAATACTTTATGTGTTGGCATCAATTTTCAGTCTAAGTGTAAACCCTCTTAATGGAATAATAATTTTAGCACAATTTCTGTATTACATTTTGGTGCAAAAAAAAATAAAGATATTTTTTTTATTAAATATTTTTGTTTTTATAGTCTATGTCTCCTTAAATTTTAATTACTTATTAGATCAATTTAACTACACAACACATTACGCAACATTTAGTAAAAGTTTTTTTATAGGATATTTTTTTAATGTTTATTTTTCAAGTATAATTTTAGGTGGATTTTATCTTTTATTAATAGCATTTTTATTTTTTAAAAATTATAAAAAATTTCTAAAAAAAAATAAAATTTTATTTGTCACCATCTGTGTACCGCTGACTTATCTATTCCTTACAATATATTCTTTTAGAAATGGAATAATGTCACCTAAATATATTCTTTATGTTTTACCATTAATAATTATTTGGATTATTTACTACATCGATATTACACAAATCAATTTTAAGTATAAGTTATTTTTATATGTATTTTTAATTTTTGGTAATTTAGTTGTGTTAAATCAAAATTATAATGATAGGCCAATAAAAAGACCGCCTATAAAAGAAATGTTAACTTTAATAAATAATTCTTCAATAAAAATGGTCACTTCAAATGTTGGTAATGACAAATTATTTGAAAATTATCTTCAGTCATTGAAAGACTTCAAAAAATTTAATCTTTCAATTCTAAGCTTAGAAGACATTAAAAATGAAGAACTTAAGAGTGTATGGCTTATTTGCAACAATAGCCCTCGTTCAGCTACCAAAATATATGTAGAGACCCCATGTGAGGATGATATTTTAGACAATAAATTTAAAAACAAAGAAAATATTAAATTACTCGATGTACAATTAACACTTTATCAAGATTAATTTTTATAAAGTGATTTACTGTGTTAAATTAAAGTTATGCTTACTAAAAAAACTGGCCTCACAAGAGTGGTTAAAAATATTCTAATAGACAGAAAAGAGCCGATAAGTTTAGTCCATTTTGTTACCAATAGATGCAACGCCAGGTGCTCCTTTTGCTTTATAGACTTTGACGATCCAAAAACTTTTAGTGAAGAACTAACATTACAAGAAATAGACAAACTAACAAAAAATTTGGGTAAATCCTTACTAAATGTAAATTTAACGGGAGGAGAGCCATTCGCTAGAAAAGATTTAGTAGAAATTGCAAAAAAATATTTAACTAATTCAACCATACAATCAATCTATATTACAACAAATGCAAGCTTACCTGAGAGAATTAAAAATTTTGCTGAAGAAATTTCAACTTTTGATAATAGTGCAGAGCTTACTTTTCAGATATCGATTGATGATCTACCAGAAAATCATAATAGAGTCAGAAAAGTAAAAAATATTTTTGATAGTTGCATTGAGACCTACAGACTCTTAAAAAAAATGGGAGATAATATTAATCCAGTTGTTAGCATCACAGTAACTCATGAAAATTGTGACAACATAAAAGAAATTTTTAATTATTTAAATAAAGAATGTGGCATTGATGCAATTAAATGTACAATTGTTAGAGATGAAGGTGTGTATAAAACTCCTACCGAAAAGCAAAAAAAAATTTTAGAAGCCTATGATTGGCTAACTAATGAAATAAAAAAAAGAATGCTTACAAAAGAAATTGTCAATTATAATTCAAACTCGCTTCAAGGAAGACTGCATCAAAAAAAAGATATGATGTCTTGGGAAATGATAAAAAAAATGTATTTAGAGCCAAAATATATAAGCCCTTGTCATGCAGGTAGTTTATTTGGAATAATATCTTCAAAAGGAAAGGTGCACCCGTGTGAAATTTTAGAAGGAAAGGAACTTGGAGACTTAAGAGAAAATGATATGGATTTAATGAAAATTTGGAAAAATCAAAAAGCAAAGGATACAAAAGATTTTATTTTAAAATCAAAATGTAATTGCACTTATGAGTGTGCATTATCATATAATATTCTTGGCAATTGGCGTTATCAACCAAAATTAGCGGCGGCGGCATTAAAGCTAGACTAATTTTTTAAATAATGAACTCTGAAATTAATATAGTTATTCCTTCGGTCCAGTTAAGTGCAGAACTAATATATTGTCTCAAAAAACTTAACAATCAAACGTACAAAAATTTTTTTGTGACAATAGTTTTAGATTTTAATAATAAGATCAAATTACCAAAGTTAAAATATAAATTAAACACATTGATTTCTAAAAAAAAAAACATGTCCTATAAAAGAAACTTAGGTGTAAAAAAATTTAAATCTGATTTAATTGCTTTTTTAGATAGTGATGCATATCCACATAAAAATTGGTTAAATGTTGCAGATAATTTTACATCTAAAAATTTACATTCAAAAACAATATTTGGAGGTCCCAGCATTCCTTTTCCAAAACAAAGATATACAGAAATGTTATGTCATTATGCCAAAAGATCTTTTTATGTTACTGGTTATTTAAACTTTAGAAAATATAAATCTAAGAGCAGATACTGTGACTGGATAGAAGCATGCTGCATGTTTATGAATAGAGATCTTTATTTAAAAAATGGTGGAATGAACATAAAAAAATATTTAGGAGAAGATAAAGAATTAATTCAACGAATGAAACAAAACGATAGTTCTGTAAAAGTCTTTTTTACCTCAAAATTATTTATTTATCACAAAGAAAGAAGTATTAAAAAATTTCTCTTACAAAAAATGGTATTTGGATCAGATTTATTTAATATTGTAAGGTTAAGTAAAGAAATTAGAACACTTCAGCCAATATTGCCATTGCTAATACTTTCCTTATTCATTTTATTAATATTTATTAATATTGAGCTAAAAACTAAATTATTATTAATGTTAACCTTTCTAATACTGGTTCAGTCAATAATAATTGTTGATGTAATTAAATATTTAAAAGGATTAAAAAAAATAGCCTTAACCTTGGTGTTAATTAACTTAGCAAATATTGCTTTTGCGACAGGAAGTTTTATAGCTTTTTTAGGACTTAAAAATTTTATTAATAGAAAAGCTTACTTGATGTCTCGACAAGACAACTAATTTTTTTTAAACCTTTTATCAAGTTTATAAAAATCATCATCTGTCTTTACCAATAGATGATAAGCACTAATGAACTTTTGACCAAGACCACCCCAGATAGTAATATTTTTTGCTTCCAGATTACAACAGTGTGGCAGTCTAATAAAAAAAACATAAATTAAAACAAATATTAGACAAATAAATTTCAATAAATTTTTATAAATAGAACTTTCATTTAGAGGTTTATGTGAATATGGAAATTGAGCAAAATTTGCAAAAGTTACTAATGAAATTAAATGAATCCATCTTCCAGCATCACCAATTGCGAAAAAACTTATTAATGGAAGAAAACAAATATACATTTCGTAAATTTTAAAGTTTTTTAAATCTATATTTTCTTTTTTATTAAAATAATACATAAATAGATGAATAGGCATGATGCTCATCGCTAAAAAAAATAAATTAATTTTTAAGTTATAAATATTAAAAAAATTAGTATTAAGCTCATAGCCTATAATTGCCATATTATTTTTTGTTTGAGAAGCCACCTTAATAGCATCAAACCAAAGTTCTCTATTCTTAATATTTTTCATCATTTCAGTAACAACAACATCTGAGACAGGATAAAGAAATACAAAAATTATAGGTAATATAAGTAGTAAATATTTAAAAAAATATTTTGCTCTATCAACTTTAAAAGTTTGGAATATATTCTTTGTTAATATGAAATGAAATAGAATAGTCCATAGTTGAATTTCATGTACTATTATAGATATAAAAATACCAGGTATAAGAAAAATATTAAAAAATTTTTTATACGAATCTTCTGAAATTTCAAGACGTCTAAACTTTAGACAAAAATGAGTGTGAATTAAAATTAGAAAAATAGAAATAATATCAAACCTTTGATATCCACCAAGATCATTAAATGAAAACATTATCAGTGTTGGGCTTAAAGCTAAAAAAATAAACAGAATATGATTATCTAAATATTGTTTAATTATTTTAAAAAATAAAATTATATTAATTGTGTTAATTATTATAAAAAAAATACTGAAAGTATAACTTGCTTTAATATGTAAGTAATTTTCAAGAAAGATCATTATTGATCCAAAAATTCCTCTTTTTACATATCCCTCAAAAAAATTGATATGTGCTTGAGAAAAAACCCAATAATTAATTATAAAATTTAATGAAAGGTAATAAACATAGCAAAACAGTCCCAAAACAAAAAAAAGAGTTAAGTAATAAAAGGTTATATTTTTATTAAAGTTTTTTGAAAGATTGAAGATGTTTAAATTCATATTTTGATACTATGGCGATTCTTAATACTATTTCAAGTTGAATATTATTAATATGTAAATTCTAAATTCTAAATTCTAAATTGTAAATATTAAATATTCATGTATTAGACTCTGATATGAAACTTTCCCCAGAAAATTTAAAAGAAATAAAAGAACAACAGTCTCAAAAATATCAGACAAAAAGAGTTACATCACCTGGTCTAGAAAAAATACTTTATGAGGCATTGCCAGCTCTGGATCATGGTTTTATAAGAGTAATTGATTACATGGGTGATGATACATCTATCGTTCAATCAGCTAGAGTTTCTTATGGAAAAGGAACCAAACAGGTTTCAACAGATAGTGGTTTAATTAAATATTTAATGAGACACTGGCACAGCACACCTTTTGAAATGTGCGAAATTAAGTATCACGTTAAACTTCCAATATTTATCGCTCGACAATGGATTAGACATAGAACGGCAAATGTAAATGAATACTCAGCAAGATACTCTATTTTGGATAAAGAATTTTATTTACCATCAGCAGAAAATTTAGCTGCGCAATCAGCAAGTAATAGACAGGGAAGAGGTGACGTTATTGAAGGTGATCAAGCAAAAGAAGTTTTAGAACTTTTAAAGAATGATGCTGAAAGAACATATGACAATTATGAGATGATGTTGAATGAGCGATTTGATGGTTCAACGATTGATGAAAACAAAAAAGGTTTAGCAAGAGAGCTAGCTAGAATGAATTTAACTTTAAACACATATACTCAATGGTATTGGAAAACTGATTTATTAAACTTAATGAACTTTTTAAGACTTAGAGCTGACAGTCATGCTCAATACGAAATAAGAGTTTACGCTGACATTATGTTAGATACTGTCAAGAAATGGGTTCCAATAACTTACGATGCATTCATGGATTATAGAGTAGGTGGCACAGAAGTCTCTGCAAAAGGAAAAATTATAATTCAAAAACTTATTAAAGGAGAAAATGTAAATCCAGAGAGTTCCGGTTTATCTAAGAGAGAATGGAATGAGCTAATGGTTTCTTTTAAGCTAGATGATAAAATTATCTAGCCATTTTTGATGATCAAATATGAAAAATTTTTTTTACATTTATTTTCAACAATATTAATTTTATTTTTTTTAATTAATTTATATCAAATAAGTACTCAACATTGGTCGGGACTTATAGATATGGATATAATTGTAATTTATAATTCATTACTTGTAAGTTCTGGCTATGAACAGGAGTATCGAGATCATCCAGCATTCACAACTTTTTTGATAATAGGTGGTGTTTTTAAGTTATTAAGTTTTTTTCAAGATAGTTATTCAACTAACATAGATGTTATTTTAAGTTCACAAAATATTGATAAAACGTTTCAATATTATTTTATTGTAGCAAGAATAATTAACTATTTTATCAACATATTATTAATCTATTTTTTTTATAAATTTCTAAATCTTTTAAAAATTGAAAAAATACTAAATTATTTAATTTGTTTGATATTAATATTTTCACAATGGTATTCAATGTCATTTTTTGCACTTAGACCTGAAATATTAAGTATAGTTTTTTTTACTATTGCAATGATTTTTATATTGTCAAACAAAAGAGACATTGTTCTAAATTATTTTATTGCGGGTATTTTTTTAGCATTAGCAATGTTAACAAAAATCCAAGTTTTATTTTTTATTGCATTTCCAATCTTTCTAATTCCAATTTTCTCTTTAGATAAAGGCAAGCAAGAATCTACATTTATAAAGTCAAAAATTTTGAGTAATTACCTTATATTTTCGCTGATACTTGGTATTATTTTTTATGTAGTTTTACAAATTTTAATCCAAGATCATCCAAGATTTGAAAGGAATAAATATTTAGATTTATTTTTCTTTTTACTTAGTTTTTCAATTATATCATTTTATTATTTATTTTATAATAAATATAACTTCGCTCTTTTCAAAAAAAATATTTTATTATTATCAAGTATTTTAAATGGATTTATTTTTTTAATATTTGTTTTTATTTTTTTAGACCAAGTTAATTTTTTAGAAATAAATAATTTTATTTTTTTAAGGATAACTAACCCGATACATTATCTAACAGAATACACACACACATTTGCAGAAGGAACAATTAGTATAAATTTTTTAATAAAAAGTGCTTATGATATATTAAGTAGCTACAGTTTTAGTTTACTTGAGTTATTTTCATTATTATTCATTGTTTTTTTAAATATAAAGAAAAATTACAATATAGATAATCAGCATGTAATATTTGTGGTAATTTTATTGTTGATATTTTTAATGAATTCAACAATAAACAGCTTTTCTCGTGGATATATTTATTATCATTCGTATTATACTTTTTGTTATTTAGTAGTTCTTAGTGTTTGTGTTAATAATTTTAAAAATAAATATTCGAATTATTTTATTTACTTTATTTTTATAATTTTTACTTATAACAGTTTTTATTTTTATACCTTTCCTGATTCTCGACGATTTTTTCATAAAGAAGCTTTTAATAGAAAAATTGAATTAATACAGATATGCAAAGATCTGAATTTACAAAAAGATTTAAGGAAACCTCCTCTAAAGATTCACTTTTTTCAGTATTATCAAGAAAAATTTAATGACAAGGCTTTGAACAACCTTTGTGGGGAGTTAAAAAGTTAGTTTTAATGAAAGATTTATTGAAAAAATAAAATTAACACATAAACATAACCTTTATGAAAATTTTAGTTACAGGTGGAGCAGGATATAAAGGATCAAGTCTAGTTCCTTTATTGTTGTCAAATCACAATGTAGATGTATTGGATCACAATATTTTACCAGACTGCACGTTGATACCCTTTACAAAAAACAAAAATTTTAACTTTATTAAAAAAGATATTAGAGATGTTAAGAAAAAAGATATTTCTAAATATGATCTCATAGTTCATTTGGCAGGTTTAAGTGGATATCCAGCTTGTGAGGCTAACCCTGGAATTGCCGAGTCTGTTAACGTTGAAAGTACAAAAAAGATATGTGACTTGATGAGTAAAAGTCAAAAACTTATATATGCTTCGACAACATATATTTATGAAATTTCTAAAAAAAAAATTAATGAAGACTCTCCAGTTAATCCTAAGACTCTTTATGCTAGAACAAAACTAGAAGCTGAGAAAATATGCTTGAATAGAGAAAATACAGTTTCACTTAGATTTGCTACAATATTTGGTGTTAGCCCAAAGATGCGCCATGATTTGATATTAAATGATTTTGTAAAAAAAGCAGTAAATGAGAGAAATATAGTGCTCTTTGATCAGCACAGTCTGAGAAGCTTCATTCATATAGATGATGTTATGGATGCTTATTTACTCACAATTAAAAATTTTAATAAAATGAAACAAAATATTTACAACGTAGGTTCTGATAAGATGAATTATTCTAAATTACAGATCGCAAAAAAAATCCAAAAAAAAACAGTATGTGAAGTCATTACAAGCACCTTAAATGATCCAGACAAAAGAAACTTTATAATAGACTATAGCAAAATACAAAAATTTAAATTTATTAATAAGGTTTCAATTGATGATGGCATCAATGAGTTGGTTAAATTTTATAAATGGTTCAAACCAGGTAGCACTGGAAGTAATACTTTAGTATAAATAATACAAAATATACCTTGTAAATGTATTGTTAACTGGGATGTAAAAATGCAAAATATCGAATATAAAAAATTTCTTAATAACCCAAATTTCTCAAAATTAATTGTAACTAACAAAATAAATATTACTGAATTTGATAGCCATAATTATGAGAATCTCGAAATTAAAGATTGTGATAATTTGCAATCATTAGTAGATGCAGAAAAAAATTTCGATATTATTATTCTTAATGAAATACTAACTTCGATTCAAAATATAGCAAAAATTCTTAAAATTGTTAATAATTTATCGAACAATAAAACAAGAGTTATTGTTCATAACAAAACATTCTTTTATCACACTGCTAGAAAAACATTAAACCTATTAGTTAAAAAAAAATATACCTTTAATTGGCTAAACTCTAATGAGCTCAATACTTATTTTGAAAACTTTGGATACAGCTTAATAAGAAAAGTAAAAAAAAGGTTTATCCCCTATGACAATTTTGTATTTAGATTTATCAATATAATATTAAGCTTTATTCCATTTCTACCAGTCATGGCCCTAGAAGAATTCACATTTTTTAAAAGAGAAGTTGTTCAAAATCCTGATCTTAAAAATTATGGAGCAAGTATTTGCTTAACTGTAAAAGATGAAAAAGAAAATATAGAAAATATAGTAAAAAAAATACCACAAATATCAACCCAACAAGAAATAATTTTTATAGAGGGTGGATCGACTGATGGAACTTATGAGGAAGTTGAGAGAATAATATCCATCTATCCAGATAAGAATATTAAAGTTATGAAGCAAAAAGGACTTGGTCAAAAAGGTGCTATAAAAACTGGTTTTGATAATAGTTTATATAAAGCAATAATACTTTTTGAAGGAGATGATACCTGCGACCCAAACGATATGTTTTATTTTTATAACTCCATAGCATTAGGAAGAGCAGATTTTTTACAAGGAACCAGATTAGCATACCCTTTGGAACATGAGCAAATGCCATTAATCAACAAGATCGGAAATTTCTTTTTTGCATTGTGGTTTACGTGGATTTTGGGACAAAGAGTTACAGATGTTCTTAGTCCAATCAAAGCAATTAATAAAGAATCTTATCTTAAAGCCTCTAGTGATTGGGAGTCTTTTGGTGAAGATGATCCATTTGGTGATTTTGAACTAATGTTTATTATGGCAAGAAACTCATTTAAGTTTAGCGAAATACCTATTAGCTATTTTCCAAGAAAATATGGTGAAACTAAAACTAATGTTTTAAAACATGGGGCAAGATTGTTCAAACTTATGTTAAAATTACATATAGATTTTAAAGCATAGAGTATGAAATATAAAATTAGCCAAGTTAAACCTTTCATCAACTCAAAAGAATTAGAGTTTATAAAAACTCCACTAAAAAATAATTTTATTACAGAGGGTCCACAATCTAAAAAATTTCTAGACAAGTTATTAAAAATAACAGATTCAAAATATGGAGTATTGGCACCCAATGGAACATTGGCAATTGCTTTGGCAATCATGTCATTAGGATTAAAGAAAGGTGATGAAATTATAATTCCAAATTTTACTTTTTATGGAAGTTATTCAGCTGCAATTTTGGCTGGTGTGAAGCCAATTTTATGTGATGTGGATAAAGATAATTTTCAAATAGACTTAGAAAGCGCAAAAAAAGTACTTACACCTAAAACGAAAGCAATTATGCCTGTGCACATATACGGTGGATCGGTCGACATGAGTAAGCTAATTAATTTTAGTAAAAAATATAAATTAAAAGTTGTAGAGGATGCAGCCCAAGCCCTAGGAGTAAAATTTAAAGGAAAATCTGCAGGATCATACGGGAATGTGAGTGCCTTTTCATTTTATGCGGATAAATCTTTAACAACTGGTGAGGGGGGGCTAATCACCACTAATAATAAAAATATTTATAAAAATTTATTATTACTAAGAAATCAAGGAAGAATTAAAAGTGGAACCTTTGTTCATAATAACCTTGGATATAATTTTAGATACAATGATATTCTTGCATCCATAGGCTTGGCGCAATTACAAAAATTTAATTTTATTAAAAAAAGAAAATTAGAAATTTATAATCTTTTTCAAAAACATTTAACTGACTTAAGTCAGGTTAAATTTTTTAAACCAATTAAAAACTCAAATTTTATTCCATTTAGGGTGCCCATAATTGTTAAAAACTTATCTAAATTAATAATCTTTTTAGAAAAAAATAGAATTCAAACTAGAGGCTTCTTTTTTCCGCTTCATGAACAAAAAGGAGTAAATATAATAAAAAAAAATAGAAGAAAAAATAGTTTTTACTCAAATAGTATTTATGGGAGTAAGAATGGTCTTGCTTTGCCATGCTACCCCTCTCTTAAAAATTCAGAAATAATTTTTATTTGTAATAAAATAAAAAAATTTTATTTGAATTAAAAAAAGTAAATAATTTAAATTTTAATTTTTTGTGATTTGAGATCTGTAAATAACTCAATATAAGTATAAAAAGATTTATACACATAAATTAAGTAAATTATAATCGACAAATTTATTAAACTCGGTTTAAATTTAATAAGTGCTTTCATATTGTAATAAGTAGCAGCCAAACTAATTAAAGGTGCCAACAATGGATAAAAGAAAAAAAACAAAGGATAAAACAGATAATATTTTTTCTTAAATAAAATATTATTTTTGTATCTTAGGTGATAGTGATGCTTACCCCAATTTTTTTGATGCTCTAAGAATGAATTAAGCTTTTTTCTATCTTGATGAATTACCTGCATATTTTTTGTAATCATTATATCTTTTTTAAGATTTCTAATTTTATTACATAAATCAACATCTTCACCAGTTATTAAGTTATTATCAAATTTGATTTTGTTTTCACTTATAAATTTAACTTTCATACTTATGTTTGCTGTAGCTAGATGATATGGATAATTTACTATCATATTTTTTTTTGGTTCCAGCGAGCAAAACCAACTCATACAGCCATCAACTTTTTCCCAAAATGTTTTTTGATTAACAAGGAAACTTGGCTTGACACTTCCAGCAATTAAAGGAATTTTTATATATTTTTTATGGCTATTATAGTGCCTCTCAACAATATTTTTACATGGCAACACATCCGAATCTAAAAATAGTAAGATTTCATAATTTGGCATAGCTTTTTTTAAAGCTATATTTCTATAATAAGGAACTTTTTTAACTTTTCTGGATCCAAAAAATAATTTTATATTTTTATATTTTTTTTTTAATAGTTGATTTAGAGAATCGTCATTAATATTGTCAAAAATAATCAATAAATCATCGTTTTTATTTATCTTTATTTTATCTAATAGTTTTATTAAATCGATACCTAGGTCATGATAGAGAATACTAATTAATATTCTTTTTATTGACCTGGTTTTTTTTGGTGTACTAAGTTTCCCCATTTTTTTGGATTAAATAATATAGAGGTTAATAAGGCACAGTTGTGAGTGCAGTGACATTCTTTGTTTATAATTTTTTTAACCTGCTCCTTATGTTTTTCTCCATTAATAAGACTAGAAATATTTTCTTTTTTAATGTTACCAAAACCTGGGAGCATTTCACATGAGGACATTTCTCCGTCCCCCCAAACCACCATGCTACTTTGACCGGCTAGACATGGAACTATTTGAGTTTTTTGTTCTATCGTTTCAATTGAAGATTTCCACATGTATCTATGATAATTTTTCAAAAAATAAGCAGTTGCACTATTTTGTCCATAATCATATTTTTCTAAAATATCGAACATTTCAATGCTTATTTTTTTTAGCTCATCCATTGGTGGCAAAGTAACCGTTGGATCTAAAGGGTCGCCTCTTAATAAAATTACAGAATGAAAATCTGCACCACTTTTTTGAACCACCTTCATTAAAGGAATTATTTCATTTTTGTTTCCATCGTGAATGCATGTAATAAACCTTGTTTTAACATTCTTATATTTTTTTAAAGTTTCATAAGTTTTCCAAACTGTTTCCCAGCTTTGTTCATTTTTTCTTATTATATTATGTGTTTTTTCTAAACCATCGAGACTTAAGTTTATGACTAGCTCAGTATTTTTTGTGTCAATTAATTCTATCTGTTCCATAATTTGTTTTTCCAACCATCCGTTAGTAGGTATCGACACTATTTGTTTTTTAAAAAGATTAATTATTTTATACAAGTCTTTTCTTAAAAAAGGTTCTCCGCCTGCAATATCAAGCCAAAAAAGATTATCAATTTTTTTTGATATTTCGATATAATCTTCTAATTTTAAATCTTTTTTTGGATTTACAAAATCTACAAAACAATGACTACATCTAAAATTACAATGATTAGTAACATGCAAAATTAAATGTTTTAGTTTTTTTTGTAAAAAAAATCCTGAAAAATGATTTAAAAAATTTGAATAATTATTCATAACTAAACTAGTTTTTTTTATATCAAATTATCCTTATTATAAAGAAAATTTAGGATTTAAGGTAGATTGATTTAATCTTATTTGCAAAATCTAGATATATTTTTGAGATTTCGTGATTTGGATTGGCTTCAACAATAGGTTTTCCTTCATCACCACATTTTCCAACTTCAGGGTTTATTGGAATTTCTCCTAAAAACTCTTTATCAAATTCTTTTGCAGTTCTCTTAACGCCACCTTCACCAAATATTTTATATTTTTTACCATCATCACCGGTGAAATAACTCATATTATCAACTAGACCTAAAATTTTAACTCCAAGTTTATCAAACATTTTAATTCCTCTTTTAACATCAAGTAGAGCTACTTCTTGTGGAGTTGAAATTATAATTGCTCCATCCATTTTAATCTCTTGTGAAAAGGTTAATTGAGTGTCCCCAGTTCCTGGCGGCATATCCACAATTATAAAATCTAAATCTTTCCAACTAACTTTTTGAGTAAAGGTTTTGATTGCACTGGTGACCATAGGCCCACGCCAAATCATCGGAGTTTGTTGATCAGCAAGAAAACCAATAGACATGCATTGAATATCATATTTAACTATTGGAGTTAAAGTTTGACCATCACTTTTTGGTTTTTCATTAATATCAAACATTTTTGGAATTGATGGGCCATAAATATCAGCATCAAGTAAACCAACTTTACATCCAATTTGTTTCAATGCTAAAGCAAGGTTTGTTGCAAAAGTAGACTTTCCAACGCCACCTTTGGCACTTGAAATAGCTATTGTAAATTTTGTTCCTAAAATTGCGTTTTTTGTGAACTTTTTAGGCTCTAATTTTCTTTTCATTGCGTCACTTAGTTCTGGCTTTTTATCTGTCATATTTTTATCATTACTTGTTTTTTATTAGAAAGACATTATATACTTTGTCATATGACTGATAATTTTCAAGGTAGAGGCGGAAGTCCATGGGGAACACCTCCAGGAGGAGGAAATGGTTCTGGAAAAGGACCTACACCACCAGACATCGATGCAATTATTAGAGACATTCAAAGCAAAATAAATAAATTTTTACCTGGTGGAAGTTCATCAGGACGAAAGCCAATTGGTTTGATTTTAATTATTTTAGCATTTGTATGGTTAGCAAGTGGATTATATAGAGTGTTACCCGATGAACAAGGTGTAGTACTTAGGTTTGGTAAATTTGTAAAAACTACTCAACCAGGATTAAATTATCACATACCTTTTCCAGTTGAGTCTGTTCAAACGCCAAAAGTTACAAAGGTTAATAGAATAGATATTGGATTTAGATCTGAAAGAGATAGTGGATTTTCTCAAGGTGGAGGAGTTGCTGATGTCCCGCAAGAAAGTTTAATGTTAACGGGAGATGAGAATATCGTTAATATAGATTTTTCAGTATTCTGGGTAATTAAAGATGCAAGTAAATTTTTATTTCAAATTCAAGATCCCGAAGGAACTGTAAAAGCTGCAGCAGAAACGGCAATGAGAGAAGTAATTGCCAAAAGTAATATTCAACCAGTTTTAACAGAAGGTAGAGCTCAAATTGAAATTGAAACTCAAGAAATTATTCAATCAATATTAGATGAATACAATAGTGGTATTCAAATTACACAAGTTCAAACACAAAAAGCTGATCCGCCCGATCAAGTAATTGATGCATTTAGAGATGTTCAAGCAGCTAGAGCTGATATGGAAAGATCTAAAAATGAAGCTGAAGCTTATGCAAACGATGTAATCCCGAGAGCAAGAGGTGAAGCTGCAAGAATTATGCAAGCAGCAGAAGCTTATAAACAGAAAGTTGTTGCATCAGCTGAAGGTGAAGCAAGTAGATTTATTTCTATTTATAACGAGTATTCAAAAGCTAAAGAAGTTACTCAGGAAAGAATGTATTTAGAGACTATGGAAAAAGTCTTAGCAGATATAGATAAAGTTATTATTGAAAAAGGTGCAGGATCTGGTGTTGTTCCTTACTTACCACTTCCTGAATTAGGTAAAAAGAAGGTATCAAACTAATGAAAATACAAAAAATTTTATTACCAGTAACTATTATAATAGCGGCATTAGCTTTCTTCTCTATTTTTATAGTTAAAGAAGTTAATCAAGCAATTGTTCTTCAGTTTGGTGATCCTAAAAAAATTATACTAGAACCTGGCTTAAACTTTAAAATGCCTTTCATTCAAAATGTAGTTTTTTTAGATAGCAGAATTTTAAACTTGGACACACCGCCAATAGAAGTAATTGCATCAGACCAAAAAAGATTAATTGTTGATGCTTTTGCAAGGTTTCAAATCATAGATCCATTAAAATTTTATATTTCAGTTGGAAATGAAAGGGTTGCACGATCAAGATTGGCAACAATTATTAATTCAAGACTTAGAAATGTTCTAGGACAACAAGAATTACAAACATTATTATCAAAAGATAGAAGTAAGCAAATGTCTTTAATTCAAGAAGGTGTAAATGTTGAGGCTAAAAACTTCGGTATTAAGATAGTAGATGTAAGAATTAAAAGAGCAGATTTGCCAGAAGCAAACAGTGAAGCTATCTTTAGAAGAATGCAGACAGAAAGAGAGAAAGAGGCTAAAGAATTTAGAGCAAGAGGTGCTGAGATGGCGGTAACTATTACATCTACAGCTGATAAGGATGTTTCGGTATTACTAGCTAATGCAAATAAAGATTCAGAAATTATGAAAGGTCAGGGTGATGGGGAAAGAAATGCAATTTTTGCTGATGCATTTGGTAGAGACCCAGAATTTTTTGCCTTCTATAGAGCGATGCAGGCTTACGAGACTGCGCTAATAGGTGGAGACACTTCTGTAATCTTATCACCTGATAGTGAGTTCTTTAAATTTTTTGGAAACATTAAACCTAAAAAATAAATCAAACACATGAAGGAGCTAATTATAGCTTTTGGTCTTTTTCTTTTTATTGAAGGAATTTTATACGCCTTATTTCCATCAAAAATGAAAAGTATGTTGTTAAAATTAAATGAGGTAAATAATAATCAACTAAGAAGTGGTGGATTAATTTTTGCAGTAATTGGGTTTGTAATTATTTGGTATATTAAAAATTAAAATGAATAGAATTAAAAAATTATTAATAGTATTTTTAACATTGACTTTTACAGTGCAAGTATCTGCTCAAGATGCACCAGCATCATTCGCAGATTTGGCAGAAAGGTTAATGCCATCAGTTGTAAATATTTCAACAACAACAACTGTAACAACTAATACCAATCCCTTTCCAGGATTTCAATTTCCACCAGGCTCTCCTTTCGAAGATATGTTTAAAGAATTTGGAACACCACAGAAAAGAAAATCTTCAGCATTAGGGTCAGGATTTATTATTGATGAAAAGGGAATTGTAATTACCAACAACCATGTTATTCAAGATTCAGAAGATATTCTAGTAAGAGTTGGTGGAGATAAAGAATATAAAGCTACAATTATTGGAGCTGACCCTTTATCTGATATTGCGGTTCTTCAAATAGTTTCTAAAGAAAAATTTATTCCAGTTAAATTTGGAGACTCAGATAAAGCAAGAATTGGTGATTGGGTAATAGCAATCGGAAATCCATTTGGCTTAGGAGGAACAGTTACATCAGGAATTATTTCAGCAAGAAATAGATCAATAGGTCTTTCACGTTATGAGGACTATATTCAAACAGATGCATCAATAAACTCAGGAAATTCTGGGGGACCATTATTTGATATGAATGGAGATGTAATTGGAATTAATACAGCAATTTTAGGAAAAGGGGGCTCGATTGGTATAGGTTTTTCAATACCATCAAATAGTGCAAAAAAAGTTGTTAGTCAGTTAGTAGAATTTGGTGAAACTAAAAGAGGATGGCTTGGTGTTAGAATTCAAGTAGTAACCGAAGAAATTGCTGATGTTGAAAAATTAGATGAACCACGTGGTGCATTAGTTGCAAGTGTTGCTGAAAAAAGTCCGTCAGATAAAGCTGGCATTAAAGCAGGAGACATCATTTTAGAATTTAATGGAACAAAAATTAATGAAATGAAAGAGTTACCTAAAATAGTTGCACAAACAGAAGTGGGTAAAACAGTCGATGTAAAAATTTGGAGAAATAAAAAAGAAATCACCAAAAAGATTAAATTAGGAAGATTAGAAACATCCAGTGATTTCAAAGAAGAGAAAAAAGATACCACAACTGAAATACCAGAGATTTCAGAAATCAAATCTTTAAATATTATAGCAAGGTTATTAAATAAAAAAGATATTGAACAAAGAAAACTTCCAAATCAAACAACAGGTTTGGTTATAACTAATATTGGTAAGAATAGTCCAGTTAACTATTTAAATATAGGAGATATAATAGTTGAAGCTCAAAAGAAAAAAATTAAGTCCATAAAAGACCTTGAAGATATAGTTAATAAAGCTCTACAATCTAATCAAAAAACAATTTTGATTGTCATCTATAATAATCAAAACCAAAGAAGATATATTGGTGTTAAGTTAGATTGACAATGGACAAAGAGTCCAAGATTATTTTAATTTCAGGTCCCACTGCCTCAGGTAAATCAAATTTTGCCGTCAAAATTGCTAAAAAAATTAATGGAGAGATTATTAATACAGACAGCATGCAGGTTTATAAACAATTAAAAATTCTCACTGCTAGACCTAATAAAGAAGAGGAGAAAAATATTAAACATCACATGTATGGTTTTGTTGATTTAAATAAAAAATTTTCTACGGGTCAATGGTTAAAGATAGCTATTAAAAAAATTAAAGAAATTAAAAAAAGAAAAAAAATTCCGATTCTAGTAGGGGGCACAGGATTATATTTTCAATCTTTAATTGATGGTTTAGTTAAAATTCCAGAAATACCCCTTAAGTTTAGAAATAAAATTAGATTGATGCAAAAAACAGAAGGCCAAAAAAAATTTTACAAAAAACTTTTAAAGATAGATTCTATGGCAAAAAATAAATTTGATCCAAATGACGCTCAAAGAACGATTAGAGCTTTTGAGGTTAAATCATTTACAAAAATTTCTATGTATGATTGGTTAATCAAAACTAAATCAGAATTCAAAGATTACGAATTTTTAAAACTTTATATTGATTTTAATAGACAAGATTTAATTAAAAGAATTTCATTAAGATCAATCAAGATGATTGAAGAAGGGGCAATAAAGGAGGTAAAAAAATTTATAAAATCAAAAATAAAAAAAGATCTAAGTGTAAATAGAGTAATAGGGATTGACGAATTGACACAGCACTTACATAAAAAAATTAATTTAGACCAAGCGCAAGAATTAATTTCAATTAAAACAAGACAATACGCCAAAAGACAAGCTACATGGGCTAGAAGCAGGATGACATCTTGGGAAAAAATTAATCCAATTAAGATTACTGAGTATATAAAAAAATTAAAAAAATCATCTCTTAAACTTGACCAATTAACATAAAGTCCGATAGATTGCCTGAATGCCAAAATTATTTTCAGGAGCTGAAATTGTATTTAAATGTCTTGAAGACCATAAAGTAGAGCATATTTTTGGTTATCCAGGTGGAGCAGTACTTCCGATTTATGATGAGTTAAAAAACCACCCCTCAATCAAACATATTTTAGTTAGACACGAACAAGGTGCTGGTCACGCAGCTGAAGGCTACGCCAGATCAACTGGTAAACCTGGTGTTGTATTAGTTACATCTGGGCCCGGGGCAACAAATGTCGTAACAGCATTAACTGATGCCTACATGGACTCAGTACCTCTAGTTTGTATTTCAGGACAAGTGCCAACACATTTAATAGGGACTGATGCATTTCAAGAATGTGATACAACAGGAATTACTAGACCATGCACAAAACATAATTGGTTAGTTAAAGATATTAATGATCTTCCAAGAATAATGCATGAAGCTTTTGAAGTTGCAACAACTGGAAGACCAGGACCAGTATTAGTTGATATTCCAAAAGATATTCAGTTTGCAAAAACAAAATATTTTAAACCAAAAAAAGAAATAAAATTAAAAGAAAAATATCTCAACGTATTTAAACAAAGTGAAATTGATGAATTAGTTGATTTAATGAAAAAAGCTTCAAGACCAATTTTTTATACTGGCGGTGGTGTAATTAATTCAGGTCCAAAAGCAAGCGAACTATTGAGAGAACTTGTTTCTATAACCGGGTTTCCAATTACATCAACTCTCCAAGGTTTAGGTGCTTACCCAGGGGATGATAATCAATTTTTAGGAATGCTTGGAATGCATGGAACTTATGAAGCCAACAATGCAATGCATGATTGTGACTTATTAATTAATATAGGTGCAAGATTTGATGACCGTATCACAGGAAAGATAGATGAGTTTTCCCCAAAATCTAAAAAAGTTCATATTGATATTGACCCATCATCAATAAATAAAATTGTAAAAGTTGATTTATCTATTGTAGGAGATGTTAGTGATGTTATTAGATCTACAACAAAAACTTTAAAAAAGAAAAATTTAAATCTAGAAAAATCTAATAAACAAAAAATTTCAAAATGGTGGCAACAAATTCAAAAATGGAGAACAAAGAAATCTTTAAATTTTGTTAATAGTGATAAAATTATCAAGCCACAACATGCTGTACAAAGACTTTATGAATTAACAAAAAATCAAGATACCTACATAACAACAGAGGTTGGTCAGCACCAAATGTGGGCGGCGCAGCATTATAAATTTAATAAACCTAATAGATGGATGACATCAGGTGGACTTGGAACAATGGGTTATGGATTGCCTGCTGCAGTAGGTGTTCAAGTTGCTCACCCAAAGAAATTAGTTGTTGATATTGCAGGTGAAGCTTCAATTTTAATGAACATACAAGAGATGTCAACGGCAGTTCAGTATAATTTACCAGTAAAGATATTTATCCTGAATAACCAATATATGGGAATGGTCAGACAGTGGCAGGAACTTCTTCATGAAAAGAATTACTCTGAAAGCTACTCAAAGGCGTTACCAGACTTTGTTAAATTAGCTGAAGCGTATGGGTGTGTTGGAATTAGAGCAGAAGATCCAAATGAACTAGATGAAAAAATTGAAGAAATGATTAATACAGATGGACCTGTTATTTTTGATTGTCATGTTGACCAAGACGAGAATTGCTTTCCAATGATACCATCAGGGAAACCTCACAACCAAATGCTATTAGGACCTAAAGACCAAGAAGAAAATAAAATTACAGGTAAAGGAAAAGCATTAGTTTAAATGACAAAATCTAAATCAGCATACAGCACACCTAGTAAATTAGGTAAAATTGATACTCACATAATTGTTGTTTGGGTTGATAATGAAGCAAGTGTATTATCAAGAGTCGTAGGATTATTTTCTGGAAGAGGATACAATATTGAATCGCTAGCTGTAGCGGAAGTTGATCAAAAAAAAAATCTTTCTAGAATTACAATTGTAACCACAGGAACACCACAGGTTATTGAACAAATTGTATTACAATTAAAAAAGCTAGTTCCAGTTCATAAAGTTGGAAATTTTAAAAGAGATGATAAAAACGTTATATTTAGAGAGATGGCTCTATTAAAAATTGTTGCAAATCCTAGTAAAATCAAGAAAGCTTTAAATGCTTGTAAAAAATACAATCCAGTTATATTAGATCAAACAAATAAATCTGCTGTAATTCAAATAACAGCATTAAGAAGAGAGATAGATAACGTGACAAAAAATTTAAAACCATTTGGTCTTGTTAGTGCCTCAAGAACTGGAGCGGTTGCAATGACTAGAGGTGCAGAAATTTTTAATTAATTATAAAGGAGAAAAAAATGAAAATGTTTTATGAAAAAGATGCAGACGTAGATTTAATTAAGAGTAAAAAAATAGCAATTTTCGGCTATGGAAGCCAAGGACATGCACATGCATTAAATTTAAAAGATAGTGGAGCTAAAGAAGTTGTTGTAGCTCTTAGAGATGGTTCAGCAAGTAAAGCAAAAGCAGAATCTAAAGGATTAAGAGTAATGAATATGTCAGATGCTGCTGAATGGGCAGAGGTTGCAATGATATTAACTCCAGATGAATTACAGGCTTCAATTTATAAAAATCATATTGAACAAAGAATTAAAGAAGGAACAAGTCTAGCTTTTGCTCATGGATTAAATATTCATTACAAACTTATCGATGCAAGAAAAGACTTGGATGTATTTATGGTTGCACCAAAAGGACCAGGACATTTAGTTAGAAGCGAATTTGAAAGAGGTGGGGGAGTGCCATGTTTATTTGCTGTTCACCAAAATGGAACAGGTAAAGCAAGAGATCTTGCATTATCATATGCTTCAGCAATTGGAGGTGGAAAATCAGGAATTATTGAAACAACCTTCAAAGATGAGTGTGAAACTGATTTATTCGGAGAGCAATCAGTTCTTTGTGGTGGATTAGTTGAGCTAATTAAGAATGGTTTTGAAACTTTAACTGAAGCTGGATACGAGCCTGAAATGGCATACTTTGAATGTCTACATGAAGTAAAGTTAATAGTAGATTTAATTTATGAAGGTGGAATTGCTAACATGAATTACTCTATCTCAAATACAGCAGAATATGGAGAGTATGTATCTGGTAAAAAAATTGTAGATAGTGAAAGTAAAAAAAGAATGAAAGAAGTTCTAGCTGATATTCAATCTGGTAAATTTACTAAAGACTGGATGAAAGAATGCGAAGGTGGACAAAAGAATTTTTTGAAAATGAGAAAAGATCTTGCAGATCATCCAATTGAAAAAGTGGGTGCAGAGCTTAGAGCAATGATGCCTTGGATTGGTAAGAAGAAATTAATAGATAGTGATAAGAGTTAATTTTTATTAAAGACCCAAATTGATCAAAATTGTAGCCAAAATTTAACAATTATTTTGCAATCTCTATTATAGATTGTATTATAGTTTTTCTAAAATTATTGGTTATGAGGGATAAAGATAAAGTTTTTATATTCGATACTACAATGCGTGATGGTGAACAATCACCAGGCGCATCAATGAGTCTTGAGGAAAAAATACAAATTGCACGAATTTTCGATGAATTAGGAATTGATATAATTGAAGCTGGTTTCCCCATCGCATCTCCAGGTGATTTTGAAGCCGTAGCAGCTATAAGTAAAATTTTAAAAAATTCAATTCCATGTGGATTATCAAGAGCTAGCAAAAAGGACATAGACGCATGTCACGAGGCATTAAAAGCTGCTCCAAGATTTAGAATTCATACATTTATTTCAACAAGCGCATTACACATGAAGCATAAGTTAAACAAAACACCAGAACAGGTTTTGGACGCAATAAAAGAAAGTGTTACTTATGCAAGAAATTTAACAAATGATGTTGAGTGGTCTTGTGAAGATGGGACAAGAACAGATATAGACTATATGTGTAAGTCTGTTGAGCTTGCAATTAACTGTGGTGCAACAACAATAAATATTCCAGACACAGTTGGTTACACAACCCCTTCTGAATATACAAAAATAATTACCACATTAAAAAATAAAGTTCCAAATATCGATAAGGCTATATTATCTGTTCATTGTCATAATGATTTAGGGTTAGCTGTTGCAAATTCTTTAGCAGGAGTATCCGCAGGTGCTAGGCAAGTGGAATGCACAATTAATGGAATAGGTGAGAGAGCTGGTAATGCAGCGCTTGAAGAAATTGTAATGGCAATAAGAACAAGAAATGATTTGATGCCTTATACAACGGGAATTAAAACAGAATTATTAAGTAAAGCCTCAAAAGTAGTCTCTAACGCAACTTTCCCAGTACAATTTAATAAAGCAATTGTTGGAAAAAATGCCTTTGCTCATGAAGCTGGTATTCACCAAGATGGAATGCTTAAAAATAGAGAAACATATGAAATCATGACACCAGAAAGTGTTGGGGTCAAAAAAACTTCTTTGGTAATGGGAAAGCACTCAGGAAGACATGCGTTTAAAGAAAAATTAAATGATCTTGGTTATGTAGATGTAACTGATGATGTAATCCAAACTGCTTTTGGAAAATTTAAAATTTTAGCAGATAAGAAAAAACATGTTTATGATGATGATATTGCAGCCTTAGTGGATGATAGTATGGTTTTAGATAAATATGTAATTAATTTAAAGTCTTTAAAGGTTTTTGCAGGAACTGGAGAACCACAAAAAGCAGAGATGACGCTTGATGTTTATGGTGAGATTAAATCAACTTCAGAAACAGGAGATGGTCCTGTAGATGCTATTTTTAAATGCATAAAAGTTTTGTACCCACATGATGTTAAATTGCAGTTATATCAAGTTCATGCAGTTACAGAAGGAACGGATGCTCAAGCAACTGTCAGTGTCAGAATTGAAGAAGAAGGAAAAACTACAGTAGGACAAGCAGCTGACACAGATACATTGGTAGCGTCAGCTAACGCTTATTTAAGTGCTTTAAATAAAATGATAATTAAAAGAAACAAAACTGCTCCAATAGAGCACGAAACTGAGAAAGTGAAGGGAATATAAGATGTCTAATTGGTTTAAAAATTTAACTAATATTTGGAGTCAAGATATGGCAATTGACCTTGGTACTGCAAACACACTTGTTGTATTAAAAGGACAAGGTGTAGTTTTAAATGAACCATCCGTTGTTGCTATAGCTGAAAATATGGGAAAAAAAACTGTTTTAGCTGTTGGTGATGAAGCAAAAACGATGCTTGGAAGAACTCCTGGTAATATTAGTGCGATTAGACCTTTAAGAGATGGTGTTATTGCTGATTTTATTGTTACAGAGGAAATGATCAAACATTTCATTAAAAAAGTTCATAAAAATAGAACTTTTGCAAACCCTAGAATTTTAATTTGTGTTCCAACTGGCTCAACTCCAGTTGAAAGAAAAGCAATTCAAGATAGTGCACTTGCTGCAGGAGCAAGAAGAGTGCAGTTAATTGAAGAACCTATTGCTGCTGCAATTGGTGCTGGACTTCCTATTTCAGAAGCAACGGGGTCAATGGTTGTTGATATTGGTGGAGGTACTACAGAAATAGCAGTTATGTCATTAGGAGGTCTTGTTTACTCTAGATCATTAAGGATTGCTGGAGACGCAATGGACACAGCACTAGTTACCTATATGAGAAAAGAATATAATCTTCTTATTGGAGATAGCACTGCTGAAAAAATTAAAAAAGAAATTGGTACTGCTATTCCATCAAATAATAATACTTACGCTGTAAAAGGTAGAGATCTAAGATCAGGCACACCTAAAGAGGTGAACATTACTGAAGAAGATACAGCAGAAGCTTTAAATGATATTTTAAAAGAAATGGTGAATGGCATAAAAGATGCACTAGAAAATACACCTCCTGAATTATCTGCTGATTTAGTTGATATGGGATTAACTCTAACAGGTGGTGGAGCTTTACTAAAAAATATTGATAAAAGGTTTTCCAAAGAAACGGGATTACCAGTGCATGTTGCAGATGACCCTTTAGCATGTGTTGCGATCGGCACAGGAAAAGCCTTAGAACAAGAAGAGACCTTCTCTACTATGTTGTCTGAATATTAAAAATAATGGAAACAAGCAGAGACGATTTTGTAATAGCTATAAGATCTGCTTTTTTAAAAAAAGGAACACAACAAAGATTTTCATTGTTGAGTTTAATATTTTTTTCTATAATTTTTTTAATTTTAGGTGGTTTAAATTTTAAAGTTGTAAACTATGTAAGAATAGGAATTAACGAAATAGTTTATAGGTCTTCTTTTATAATATCGGTACCAGAAAATTTCATAAAAAATAATTATACTGTAGTCCAAAATCACCTCAATCTTTATAAAGAAAATGAAAAAAATAAATCTGAATTAATAAATTTAAGATCAAAAGATTTAATAAATGAGTTTGTTGTTAAAGAAAATCAAAGGTTAAAAAACATAGTTGATGATTATCTAGTTAAATCAGACACTATATTTGCCAAAGTTTTAAGTGATAAAGGAAGTCCATTTTTAAAATCAATTATTATCAATAAAGGTAGTAAGCATAGTATTAATCTTGGAATGGTTGCAATGGATGGAGAATATCTTGTCGGAAAAGTTATAGAGGTCAATTACTTGTCATCAAGAGTTTTATTACTTTCAGATTTAAACAGTAAGATACCAGTTGTGATGGAACCAAATGGATTTTTATCAATACTATCTGGAACAGGTAAAGATCATGGTATTATTCAGTATACCAAGACCAATGGGATTATTCAAAATAAGTCTGTAATTTATACATCAGGCAAAAGTGGCTTATTTAAATCTGGGATACCAGTAGGTAGAATAGATAGTGAGTCTTTAAGTGATCAAAAAAGAGTTGATTTTTTTTCAGATTTTTCTCAATTAAAATTCATAAAAATTTTTTCATTTATAAAAAATGAGGCCGAATGACAGATTTTAAAAATCAACACTTAATTAATAAAATAACATCACAAATACCATTAATTTTACTTTTTATATCTGTTTTAAATAATTATGATTTTAATCACTTAGGATTGAAGTATTTTTCATTTAATTTTTCCTATATTTTAATTTTTTATTACAGTTTAAAAAAAAGTGAAAGTTTAGGATATAGTTATATTTTTATAGCAGGCTTATTTAATGATGTTATGGTGGGTACTCCAATTGGGTTAAGCAGCCTAATGTATTTAATACTTTGTGGCGCTGCTGGTTATCTTAGAAATATTACTTTAAGAGCAAGCTTAATTAAGGATTGGATATTTTTTCTCATAACAATTTTAATTATAAATTCATTACTCTTTATAATTCTAAATTTTATTTTTAGTTATGAGTTAGATTTTTTTAATCAAATAATAAATATTACATATACATTTTTGTTATATTTTTTATTTTCAAATTTTTTTGATTTTTTTGAAAGTTACATCGTAGGTAGCAGAAATGTTAGGTGAAAACCTTGGTGTACAAAAAATCCAAACCATTAATAGAAGGATGTTTATTATTGGTGCTGCTAAGGTTATTGTATTTACAGGAATAATAACTCGACTTTTTTCATTACAAATTACAGAGAATAAAAAATATTTAACACTATCTGATAAAAATAGATTACGTGAATGGAGATTACCTCCAGTTAGAGGAAAATTCTTAGATTATTTCGGAAACGTTATTGCAGGTAATGTAAAAGTATATCAATTACATGTTATTCCTGAAGAAGTAGAAGACTTTAAATATCTAATGGTAAGATTGAAAGAAATTTTAAGCATTAATAACAGAGAGTTTGCAAAAATAATAAAACAAAAGAATAAGCAAAAACCTTGGGAAACTTTAATTATTTCTAAAAACCTAACATGGGAACAATTTGCAAAAGTTAATTACTATTTGCATGATTTAACAGGAGCAAAACCAGTTTTATCAGTGTCTCGCAATTATCCATTTAGTGATAATTATACTCATGTTTTAGGTTATGTTAGTGAAGCAAGTGAGAAAGATATATTAAACAATGAACTAATTAAAAACAATCATGTTCCAGGCCTTAAGGTAGGAAAAATTGGATTAGAAAAAACTTTTGAAAATAAACTGATTGGTACAAATGGTGTTCAAAGATATGAAGTTAATGCATATGGAAAAAGAATTAGTCAACTTGATCACACAGAGGGATTGACTGGCAAAACAATCAAACTCACAATAGATACAGAAATTCAAAAGTTATGTAATGAGCTTTTAAAAGATGTATCTGGCTCAATAAGTGTAATGGATATTTACACGGGAGAAATTGTAGCCATGCAATCATCGCCTTCATTTGATCCTAACTTATTTCTTTTTGGAATTAATCACGATGACTGGCAGTTAATTAGAAATAACCCCCTAAAGCCATTGGTTAATAAGACTTTATCAGGATTATACTCTCCAGGCTCAACATTTAAACCAATGGTAGCCCTTTCTGCTTTAGAAAATAAAATTATTAACGAAAATTTTACAGTGAGATGTACTGGTAAAATAAAGATGTACGGACAAACTTATCATTGTTGGAAAAAAAAAGGTCATGGTGTTGTTAATTTAAAAAATGCAATGAAACAATCTTGTGATACTTATTTTTACGAAATTGCAAGAAAGCTTGGAGTAGATCGTTTAAAAAAAACGTCTACAAAATTTGGTCTTGGTGAAAAAGTTTTAAAAGAAATTTTTAATATTGAGAAAAAAGGATTAGTCCCTGATACGGAATGGAAAAAAAATAATTTAGGAAAAAGTTGGGTTATAGGAGAAACATTAATTACAGGCATTGGACAAGGTTATACTCAAACTACACCATTACAATTATGTCAAATGACTGCCCAACTTGCAAATGGTGGATTTAAAATTTACCCAAAAATAATAGTGGAAGAAAATAGTGAAACGGCAGAAGATATTAGAGTCATAATGAATGAAAATCGCAAACAATTAAATAGAGAAAGTAATAGTCTAGAAGATGCAACAGAACTTTTAGGATTTTCAAATAAAAAAAAACATGAACCTTTATTTGAAAATAGTAAAAATATAAATATAGTTCGTGAGGCAATGTTTGCCTCAACTAATGAGACTAGAGGAACATCCTATTCGTCTAGAATTGAAGATCCAAAGTATCAATTTGCTGGAAAGACAGGTACATCTCAAGTTAAAAGAATCACAGAACTAGACAGAGAGCTAGATTTAAAAACACATGAAATTCCTTATAATGAAAGAGATCACGCCTTATATATAGCTTTTGGACCTTATAAAAATCCAAGATACGCACTAAGTATTGTTATCGAGCATGGTGGATCTGGTAGCTCCACTGCAGCTCCGCTTGCAAAAAAACTTTTTAAGTTAATTATAGATAGACACGATCTCAGAGAGAAAACCAAAAATCAACAATTAATGAAAACATAAATGCAACATAATCAATTCAATACAAAGTTAACTGTTTTCCAAAAATTAAAAAACTTTGATTATATTTTATTATTTTGTATTTTATTACTTGGTATAATAAGCGCTTTAACCATGTATTCAACAGACGGTGGAGAAATTTTATTTCATAGCAAAAGTCATATATTAAAATTTTTAATTTTTTTTATGTTGATGCTTTTATTATCACTTTTAAATATAAGATTTTGGCATTATTTTGCTTACTTATTTTATGTTGTTGTTTTATGTTTTTTAGTTTGGGCTTCTTTGCATGGTATCAAGGCATCAGGCTCTCAAAGATGGATAAATTTATATTTTATTAATTTGCAACCTTCTGAATTAATGAAGGTTACGATCATAATATGCCTTGCAAAGTATTATCACCGTATACAATTAAACCAAGTTAACACTTTTCAAACTATATTTATTGCTCTAATTATTTTAATTTTACCAATTATATTAGTTGTCGCTCAACCAGACTTAGGAACTTCTATTTTAATAGCATTAAGTGGCTTGGTTGTTATATGGCTTGCAGGAGTGAGTCTAAAATATTTTATATCTTCTTTTATAGCTCTATTAATTTCATTACCTTTTGCTATTGCATTTTTAGAACCTTATCAAAAACTAAGGATTTTAACATTTCTTAACCCAGATAGGGACCCATTAGGAGCAGGATATCAAATTATTCAATCTAAAATAGCAGTGGGATCAGGTGGCTTAAGTGGAAAAGGTTTTTTAAAAGGAACTCAAAGTTATTTAGAATTTTTGCCAGAAAAACATACTGACTTTATTTTTACATTGTTTGCTGAAGAACACGGTTTTATAGGATCATTAGCCTTATTACTAATTTATATAATTATTATTTATAGAGTTTTAAGAATTGGTGCAATTTCAAGAAGTTATTTTGCTAAACTTTTTTGTTATGGTTATGGTTCTGCAATATTTTTTTATGTTACTGTAAATATGTCGATGGTTTTAGGCTTACTACCTATAGTTGGATCACCATTACCCATTATGTCATATGGTGGTTCTTCAATGTTGGCAACAATGATTGGATTTGCAATTGTTATGAGTGCAAAAATTAACCATAAACAACTAATAGCTTAAATATTTTAATACTTTGCTTGTCGAATTTGTCGCGAGAAAATTTATATTTAAGAATTATATAAAGAAGAATGGAAAAAAAATTAAAAATTGGAATTGTAGGTGCGGGTATTCAAGGCATTTCGAATGCATTATTTTTACAAAAAAAAGGTTTTAATGTTACGATTTTTGATAGAGATGAACCGGGTAGCCCCGTTGCATCTTATGGTAATGCCGGTCACTTTTCTCCATATGCTTCTGTTCCAATAAATAGACCTGATGTTTTAACAGATGTTCCGGCGATGCTTTTAAGCTCAACAGGCCCACTAGCTCTTAAATGGAACTATGTTCCAAAAATGATTCCTTGGTTTTTGAAATTTTTAAGAAACTGCTCCACAAAAAATATGATGCATACCGCTAAAAACATGCATCAAATTTTAGATTTAGCACTGCCTGCTTATGACGAGTTATTTGATGAGATTGAACTTGAAGGACTAGTTGAAAAAAAAGGTATTTTATATATTTGGAACGATCAAAGTTTAAAAAGTAGAGAACTTGAAATTAAAGTTAGAAATGAGCTTGGTGTGGATCAACAACTAGTAACCCCAAAAGAAATTCATGATTTAGAGCCAAATATAAAACCTATTTACCATGGAGGCGTTTATTATCAACACGGTAGACACGCCAGAAACCCTAAAAAAATTCTTTTAAAGTTGTATGAGCTTTTTTTAAAAAAGGGTGGCAAATTTTTAAAGATGAATATCGAAGACATAAATTTTAACGATGAAAAACCTGTTATAAAAGCTGAAACTCAAAGTTTTCTTTTTGATAAAATTGTTATTGCTTGTGGTTCATTTTCAAAAAAATTAACAGATAATTTGGATGAAAAAATACCTCTTGATACTGAAAGAGGTTATCATATTCACTTTAAAGACTGTGATCATCTTTTGAGTAGACCTGTAATTTTTCAAAATAGAGGATTTGGTATTACACCAATGGAACAAGGACTTAGAGTAGTAGGTACTGTTGAGTTTGGCGGATTGGATAATCCTTTATCCAAATCAAGAGTTAAAAATTTAATTGATAATGCAAAATATATGATGGGTGATTTACCTGAGCATGAAGATGAATGGTTGGGTTTTAGACCAACACTACCAGACTATTTACCTGTAATAGGGCCATCAAAAAAATATAAAAATGTTTTTTATTGTTTCGGCCACCATCATTTGGGATGGACTTTGGGTCCAATTTCAGGAAAAATAATTTCAGGTATGATTGCTGAAGAAAACACAAACCTAGATTTAAAACCTTATAGCTCTCTTAGGTTTAACTAAGTGACAAATAAAAATAATACTGCATACTTTCTTTTATTTTTAGCAACTTTATTTTGGTCAGGAAATTTTTTGGTCGGAAAGTTTGCTAGTCAACATCAAATACCACCTTTTTCATTAAATTTTTATAGATGGCTTTTTGCCTGGATAATTTTAGCACCATTTACAATTCAAGAAATATTAAAAAAAAGAAATTATATTTTAAAAAATTATAAATATTACACAGTTCTTGGAATAACGAGTGTCACTATATTTAATTCAATCGTCTATTATTCATTAAACTTTACTCAAGTTATTAGTGGAGTGTTAATGATATCAACAATACCAGTGATGATTATTTTTATTTCATCAATTTTAAGGATTGAAAAAACTAATACTTTTCAAATATTAGGAGTTACATGTTCTTTTATTGGGGTAGTTTTAATCATAACTAAAGCTAACCTTGGAATATTAATAAATTTAGATTTTAATAAAGGTGACATTACAATGGTTTTTGGAATGCTTTCATGGGCAACTTATTCTGCGTTATTAAAGAAAAAAAAACATGAACTATCTCAATTAACGTTATTGGAAGTGGTAATTTCATTTGGCTTTATTTTTTTAATTCCAATTTATTTTATAGAATATCAAATGGGTTATAGAATTGTTCTAGATCAAAACTTTTTAATGATTTTGTTTTATGTTGTATTGCTTCCAGGCCTTGCCTCTTTTATTTTTTGGATAAAGGGCGTTTCTTTAATAGGAGCTAATCGTGCGGGTGTTTTTTTGCATATGATGCCCATATTAAGTGCAATTATGGCAATGATTATTTTTAATGAAAAATTTATGTTTTACCATATGTTAGGCGCTATATTTATTTTAACTGGAATTCTTTTATCAAATAGAAAAATAAAAAATGCTTAAAGTTGCTATCTTAGATGATTATCAAAATGTTTCTCATGAGTTTGTTGATTTAAAAAAACTATCAGGAGAATATGAATTTAAAATATTCAGTGAACCGTTTGTGGATGAAGCTGATGCGATAGAGCAATTATCAGATTTTGGAGCATTATTAATAATGAGAGAACGAACTTCAATTACTAAAAATTTAATCGATAACCTTAATGATCTTAAATACATCATAACAAGTGGATCAAGGAATAAAGCTATAGACTTAGCGGCAGCTAAAAAAAGAAAAATTGTAGTATGTGGAACTGAGATTGGTTTTTCAGGTACATCTGAACTAACTTGGGGTTTAATCTTAGGTTTAGCTAGAAACTTTAAAGAAGAAATTGATAATATGTATCAGGGTTATTGGCAGTCAACTATTGGCTTTGAACTTAAAGGAAAAATTTTAGGCCTAATTGGACTTGGAAGAGTTGGTTCTCAAGTTGCAAAAATTGGTAAAGCTTTTGGTATGGAAGTGATGGCTTGGAGTGAAAATTTAAATTTAGATACCTGTAAAGAATTGGGTGTTTTGCCGTGTAGCAAAGAAGATATATTACAAAATTCTGATTTTATTTCTATTCATGTTCAAGCGGGTGAAAGATATAAAGAGTTAATCAAATTAAAAGAGCTAGATATGATGAAAAAAACTGCTTTTTTAATTAATACTTCTCGAGGATCTATTATTAACGAAGATGATTTGATTATTGCATTATCAACAAATGTTATTGCGGGTGCTGGTCTTGATGTTTATGAAAAAGAACCTTTACCAGAGGGTAATAAATTAAGATTTTTACCAAATGCATTATTAATGCCTCACGTAGGCTATGTAACTGCTGAAAATTATAGTATATTTTATACACAGATGATTGAAGGATTGGAGGCATGTGTTGCCGGTAAACCTTTAAGAGTATTAGAATAACCCATGACAAAAAAAATTAATAAAGATTTAACATCTGAACAAAAATTAGTTTTATTTGAAGATGGAACAGAAGCGCCAGGTACCAGTGAGCTAAATCACGAGAAGAGAGAGGGTAGTTATCACTGTACTAATTGTGGTGAAAAATTATTTGATTCAACTGCTAAATATGAAAGTGGTTCAGGCTGGCCTTCATTTTATCAATCTTTACCTGATGCGTTTGAAACTAAAACAGATACCTTGTTAGGCTACGAAAGAGTTGAATATCATTGCAAAAAATGTGGCGGTCATCATGGTCACATCTTTGAAGATGGCCCAAAGCCTACTGGCAAAAGATACTGTAATAACGGTGTTTGTTTAACGTTTAAGCCAAAAAAATAAATTTTTAGTATTAAAAACCCAAAATGGGTTTTTAATAATTGGCACATTAATCCTATTTGGTTAATGTACTTACAACTTTACTTATAATTCTATGAAAAAAATAATCTTAATATTAATATCAATTCTTTTTGCAACTAATGTCTATGCACATTCTACAAAGACACCTAACTTTGATTACAGTGCAGAATGTAAAACAAAAAGATCAGTATTAAATTATATTTCAAAACATAAATTTTATAGCAAAAACAAAGGTGAAATAATTAAATTTAATTCATATACAGCTTTTGATGTACAAAATGTACTCAGTGGAGCTTATAAAAAAAACCCAATAGAAATAACAGGCTTACTTACTTTGCCTAAAGGTACAGGTAAGGTTCCAATTGTAATTATTACTCATAGTAGTGGTGGACCAGCAATGTATATCTGGAACGACTTTAAT